>JRYH01001422.1_pt1 | contig 41563 bp, 37 predicted proteins | sample 235351 | NCBI WGS metagenome assembly JRYH01 (sample SAMN03074221, study PRJNA261480) | activated sludge metagenome | biome: Wastewater Treatment Plant; feature: Wastewater; material: Activated sludge; isolation source: activated biomass of a wastewater treatment plant treating wastewater... ...
GAATCGGACAAGCTGCACTCACCAGCTTGACCGAGAATCCCGGGAACTTATGCAACAATTGGGTTGAGTTGACCGCCGGCCGCCACGCCGGCGAAGCGGTGCGGCGGCGATACCCGTGCCGACCGACACGGGCTGAATCACTTTTACTGCTCCAGGCTCGGCAACCAACGCGGCGGGCGGCGGGCGGCGAGCAGGCGTTCGACCGCCGACGCCAGGGCGATGACTTGTCGATCCTGCCAGGCGCCGCCGACGAGCAGCAGACCGACCGGCAGTTCGCCGTGGAAACCGCCGGGGAAAGCGACCTGCGGGTAGCCGGCGATCGCCCCGGCACTCGAATTGCCGAAGCCGACACGGTCGCCGTTCAAATAATCGAGCGGCCAGGCGGGGGCGTAGGCCGGCAGCAGGATCGCCGCCAGGTCATTTTGGCTGAGCGTGACGTCGATCAGCCGGCGCGCCGCTTGCCGGCTCCGCTCGCGGGCCTCGCGCCAGTGGTCTTCTTCCTGGCTCAGATCGAGTGCGGCGGCGGCCAGGATATATTCCTGGCCGAAAATCGGCATCACGGCAGCGGCGTTGCGCTCATTGAACGCGGCGAGGTCGGCCATCGTGTGCAGCCCGTTGGGATCGGCGAAGTCGGCGAACCATTTTTCGAGGTCGCGGCGGAATTCATAAGTCAAAACGAATAGTTCATCCTCGTAGACCGTCTCGTCGAGGCGCCACTCCTTGATTTCGACCGTCTCGGCACCGGCGGCCTGCAGGCGACCCGTCACTTCGTTCATCAAGGCGGCGAGCCAGGGGAATTCATCGTTGAAGGCGGTGACGACGCCGAGCCGCCGGCCGGCAAGCTCGCCGCCGCGGGCCGCGGCTTCGAGATCGGCGCCGAGCCGCTTGGCCGCTTCCGGAGTCAGCATCGCTTGCAGCAGGGCGGCGGCATCGGCAACGCGACGCGCCATCGGCCCGGCGATATCCTGGCTGGCGGCGATCGGGATGATGCCGTCGGTACTGACCACGCCGTGCGTCGGTTTGATGCCGGCGATGCCGTTGACCGCAGCCGGACAGACGATTGAGCCGTCGGTTTCAGTGCCGACGGCGAATATCGTCAGATCGGCGCTGACCGCGACCCCCGAGCCGGAACTCGACCCGCATGGATTGCGGTCCAGGACGTAGGGGTTATGCGTCTGCCCGCCGAGGCTCGACCAACCGCTGACCGAGCGCCGGCCGCGGAAATTGGCCCACTCGCTGAGGTTGGCCTTGGCCAGGATCACGACGCCGGCGGCACGCAATTGCGCCACGAACGCCGCGTCGCGGCCGGCGATGAAACCAGCCAGGGCCAGCGAGCCGGCAGTGGTCGGCAGGTGGTCGGCGGTCGCGATATTGGCCTTGAGCACGACCGGCAGGCCGTGCAACGGTGAGCGGAGGTGGCCGGCGCGGCGCTCGCGGTCGAGGCGGGCGGCGTCGGCCAGCGCCTCGGCATTGATATCGACGATGGCGTTGAGCCGCGGTCCGGCATCGTCGAGCGCGGCGATCCGCTCGAGGTAATAACGGGCCAGGTCGACGCTGCCGATCTCACCGGCGGCGAGTAACCGCCGGGCCTCAGCGACACCCAGTTCGGTCAGCGGCGGGCGGGCCTGGACCGCCGCTCCGGCGGCCAGCAAAAACCCGGCTGCGAACAGGATGGCGCGCCGGACAGCGCCGGTGTTGAGGCTCATTTGCATCGTTTTGTCATCCGTCGGGCCGAAAGGTGTGATAAAACCGGTGTCATCCCCTTGCAATCCCACAGCGCCTGTTTCTATGATACGCGGTGCGTCGTCCGATAATAACCAGGGGATTTCTCATGCCCAAGCCGCTTTTCCGTCCTGCGCTGCCCGCAGCCCTGATCCTGTCCGTCCTGCTCGCTGCCTGCGGCAGCGAGAGCGAGAACAGCCAACGGGCCGTGCCGCAAAACCCGGCCACCAATACCGACGGTACGCCGACCACCGCGATCATCACGGCCAATTTCGACCCGACCAACGCCGTGATTCCGTTCCCAGCCAACCTGCTGCTGCTCGGGACCACCGATATCACGCTGAATATCCCGGTCCCGGACCCGACCGATTTCAGCGACCCGGGCGTCGCCCTCAATGCCCTCGACGGTTTCAGCACCGTCGCGCCGTGGAGCACGACGTTCTCGCGGCCGTTGCGCGCAAGCTCGATCATTCCGGGCAGCACCGTCCGGCTGTTCGAAGTCCGGCTGGTGACCGGCAACATTGCCGTGCAGCAGGTGGTGCGCGAGTTGACGCCCGGTGTCGAGTACGTTGCCACCTTGTCGAGTGTCGGCCCGCCGGGCCAGACATTGGCCATCGTGCCGCTTGTCCCGTTGAAAGAATTGACCGCGTATATGGCGGTGCTGACCAACGGCCTGACCGACAACGACGGTAACAACGTGACACCGGCGCAGACTTATTTCCTGGCCAAGCGCACCTCGCCGCTGATCGACGCCAACGGTGTGAGCACCGATCCTTTGCTGTCCACCGCCAACGCCCAGGCGCTGGAACCGCTGCGCCAGATCATCAATACCCAGGAGGCCGCGGCAGCAAGCCAGGGCATCGCCCGGGACAACATCGTTCTGAGCTGGACCGTGACAACGCAATCGATCACACCGGTGCTCGGCCTGCTCCGCTCGATCGCCCAACCCGGCGCCGCGACGCTGGTGCCGAGCGGCCTGACCACCGGCAACGTGGTCTCCGGCTCGCCGGGCATCGCCGATTTGTTCATCGGCATCTTGAGCGTGCCGTATTACCTCGGCATCCCGTCGCCGGCCAATCCGACCGCCGCGCTCGACCGCTTCTGGCAGGCGGCGCCCGGCGCCTTCGTCGCACCGTTCGATCAGCTCGGGCTCGATCCGACCTCGACGAACGTCACGGTCGCCAATCCGTTCCCGGTGCAGACCGGGGTGCAGACGATTCCGGTGCTGATGACCGTCCCGAACGCCGGCAGCGGCCGGACCCAACCGGCGGCCGGCTGGCCGGTCGTGATCTTCCAGCACGGCATCACGCGCAGCCGTGCCGATGTGCTGGCGATCGCCGATACGCTCGCTTCGCAAGGTTTCGTGGCGATCGCCATCGACCAACCCTTGCACGGCGTCACCGACCTCAACCCGCTCGATCCGGCGCAGCCGCTGGCGGCCTTGAATATCGAAAACACGCCGTTCGCGCCGCTCGCCAACGAGCGGACCTTCGCCCTCGACCTGGCCGACAACGCGACCGGTGCACCGGGGCCGGACGGCATGATCGACGCTTCCGGCACCTGGTTCATCAATCTCGCCAATCTGTTGGTCTCGCGCGACAACGCCCGGCAGGCGCAGGCCGACCTGTCGATCCTGGCCGTGACCCTCCCGACGATCGACTTCACCGGCGACGGCCTGGCCGATTTCGACGGCGCGCGCATCTCGTTCGTCGGCCAGTCGCTCGGGTCGATGCAGGGCATTCCTTTCCTGGCCGTCGAGCCGACGGTCAACACCGCGCTGTTGTCGGTGCCGGGCGGCGGCCTGGTCAAATTGCTCGACGGCTCGGCGACGTTCGGCCCGCGCATCCGCGCCGGGCTGGCGGCGGCCGGGCTGCAACCGGGAACGCCGGATTTCGAGGCCTTTTTAGTCGCTGCCCAGACCATCGTCGACAGCTCGGATCCGATCAATTGGGGCGCCCTGACCGCGGCCTCTAACGCCGTGCTGCTGCACGAAGTGATCGACGACCTGGTGATCCCGAACTCGGTCCCTGGGGCACCGCTCGCCGGCACCGAACCTTTGATCCGGGTGATGGGCCTGACGACGCTGACAGCGAGCGCCCAGGATCCACTGGGGCTGCGCGCCGTGGTGCGCTTCGTGCCGCCGGCCAGCCATGGTTCGCTGCTCGATCCGACCTCGTCGCCTGCCGCCTTTGCCGAAATGCAGGGCCAGATGGCGAGCTTCCTCGTTTCGCGGGGCACGGCGGTGCAGATCAGCAATCCGTCCGTCATCGTGACTCAATAAGGAGCGCCGAACATGAAACAGACACACAGCAAAAACGCCTTCGGCCGCTTGTTTCGCCGCCCGCTGCCGCTGGCAATCGCCGCCGGTCTTGCCGGCTTGGGCGCGATTCATTCTTCCCCGGCGCTGGCCTTCGGCTTCGACCTGTTCGATGGCGATCTCGAAGTCAAGATCGACACGACGTTGAGCTACGGCTTGTCGCTGAGGACCGAAAACCCCGACGAAGACCTGATCGCCAAGTCGTTCTTCGACCCGCTGATCTCGACCCGGCCGCTGGCCGAGCAGATCGCCGCGCCGGGCGGTTTTTCGGCCAACAGCGATGACGGTAACCTGAACTTTCCCGACAAGTGGGACATCATCTCGAATACCACCAAGGTGCTGAGCGAAATCGACGTGCGCTACAAGAACTTCGGCGCCTTCACCCGCTTGAGCTGGTTCAACGATTTCGCCGTCCAAGGCGAGGAGCGGCTGACCAAGACCGCGAAATTCCTCGCCGGTGAGCGTTTCCAGTTGCTCGACGCTTATCTCTGGGGCAATTTCGAGTTCGGCGAGGAAATGGCGGCCTCGCTGCGCGTCGGTCGCCAAGTCGTCAGTTGGGGCGAGAGCACGTTCATTCAAAACGGCATTAACGTCATCAACCCGGTAGACGTCGCCAAGCTGCGCGTCGCCGGTGCCGAACTACGCGAAGCGTTTCTGCCGCAGAACATGTTGTGGGGCTCGTTCACCTTCAACGAAAACCTGTCGCTCGAGGGCGTCCTGATCTTCGAGTTCGAACAAATCGATCCGGAGCCGGCCGGCACGTTCTTCTCGACCAACGACTTCGCCACCCCCGGCGGCCAGTTCGCGATGCTGAATTTCGGTCTGGTACCGCAACCGGTCACCAACCATGATCTGTTCAACGAGGTGTGCCGCAGTGGCGTGCGTCTGGCTCCCGGCTGCGCCGCGGTGCTGCCGCGCGGTCTGGATCGCCCGCCCGAGGACGACCCGGACCAGTTCGGTTTCGCCCTGCGTTATTTTTCACCGGAACTCAACGACACTGAATTCGGTTTGTTCTACCTCAAATATCACAGCCGCCTGCCGCTTCTGAGCGGCACCGCGGTCACTTCCACCGATCCGACCACCGGTTCGGTGTTCGTCGAATATCCGAAAAACCTCGACCTGATCGGCGCCAGCTTCAACACGACGATCTTCAATCAGACGATTTCGTGGGCCGGCGAGGTCAGTTACCGGCCGGATATGCCGTTCCAGCTCGACGACATCGAATTGATCTTCGCCGGCCTGTCGCCGCTCAACGCCTTCATCCCCGAGGAAGCCAACCGTTTCCGCAGCCAACTCGGCGAATTCGCTCCGGGTGCGGAAATCCGCGGCTTCGAGCGGCTCGATGTGACGCAGTTCCAGACCACGTTCACGTCGCTGATCGGCGCCAGCAACCCGCTCAATGCCGATCAGATCGCGATCGTCGGTGAAATCGGCGCCACCAAAGTTTGGTCCTTCCCGGATAAGGACGTGTTGAGATTCGACGGCCCCGGCACCTCGACCGGCGGCGGGCCGGATGCCCTGAGCGGTGCCTTGCGCAACCCGCTGACCCAGGAGAAAGGCTTTCCCGATTCGTTCAGTTGGGGTTATCGCCTGCTGGTCCGCGCCGATTACAACAGCGCTTTCGGTACGGCGGTGACGATTTCCCCGACGGTGGCCTTCAACCACGACGTCGATGGCACGACGCCGGGGCCGGGCGGCAATTTCGTCGAGAACCGCAAATCGGTGACCACGACATTGGGTTTCAATTATCTCAATACCTGGACCGGCGAGATTTCCTATACGACTTTTTTCGGCGCCGGCAACTTCAATCTGCTGAACGACCGTGACTTTGTGTCGTTTGTCGTGCGTTACAACTTCTGATCCGCCGAGGTAAGCCCCATGAAACTCAATCGCAATACAGCTGTTCTCGTCATCATGAGCCTTGCCCCGGCCCTGGCCGTCGCCGGCGCCAAACCGGATCAAGTCGGTCGCCTGGACCAAGACCTGACACCGATGGGTTCGGAGCGGGCCGGCAACGCCGACGGCACGATCCCGGCCTGGACCGGCGGTCTCAGCCGCAGCGACTGGCCGGCGGGTTACAAACCGGGTGACCACCACCCCGACCCTTTCGCCGCCGATCGCCCGCTGTTTCGGATCGACGCCTCGAACTATAACCAATACGCCGACAAGCTCAGCGTCGGCACCCAGGAGATATTCAAGCGTTACCCCGAAACTTATTACATGGAGGTGTATCCCAGCCGGCGCAGCGCTTCGTTTCCGGAGCGCACCTACGAAATGACCAAGCGCAACGCCGCGACCGGCCGGATTGTCGCCGACGGCGACGGCGTCGCCGACGTGGCCGAGGGTTTCCCGTTCCCGTTCCCGGAAAGCGCTTACGAGTTGATGTGGAACCACAAACTGAAATACAAAGGCATCGGTGGCACGCGCTACAACAACCAGATCGCGCCGACCGCCGGCGGCTCGTATACGCTGGTCAAGCTGCGCGAAGAGATTTTGGGTCCGTATTTCAAGGAAGGGGAGACGATTGACAGCATCAACAACATCCTGTTGTATTTCTTCCAGGAAGTCGAGGCGCCGGCTCGTCTGGCGGGCAATATTCTGCTCGTCCACGAAACGCTCGATCAGGTCAAGCAGCCGCGCCAGGCGTGGATCTACAACCCCGGTCAGCGCCGCGTGCGGCGCGCGCCGAACGTCGCCTACGACAATCCCGGCACAGCGTCGGACGGCCTGCGTACCAACGACATGACCGATATGTTCAACGGCGCGATGGACCGCTTCGATTGGGAGGTGCTCGGCAAAAAAGAGATCTATGTGCCGTATAACTCCTACAAGGTCCATGCCGGCGGGCTGCCGGTCAAGGAGATCATCCAGCCCGGTCATCTCAATCCGGAACTGATGCGCTACGAACTGCACCGCGTGTGGATCGTCGATGCCCATCTCAAGGAAGGTACCCGGCACATCAACGTCCGCCGCACTTATTACCTCGACGAAGATAGCTACCAGATCCTTTACATCGATCACTACGATCAACGCGAACAGTTCTGGCGGCACTCCGAAGCGCACAGCATCAATTATTACGACGTGCCGACGTTCTGGTCGACGGTCGAAGCGCATTACGATCTGCAATCCGGCCGCTACGTTGCCCAGGGCTTCGACAACGACGACCCGGTCAACACCTTCGATGTCGAGCTGCCGGCAGCGAATTTCACACCCCAGGCTCTGCGCAAGCGCGGCCGGCGCTGAGCGGCGCGGCGACGCTGTCAGGAACGGACGGCGGGCCGCTGCTCGGACCGTGTACCGGACCACTGCGGCCGCACTGACAAGCGGATGATCTTCGCCGCTACCACTCTGGAATCTATCCGGGGCGGTAGCGGCGTTTTCCGCGATTTGCCTTATGACGATGCGATACCGCAACTAAGTTCCACCATGGGCCGCCGAGGTTGAGATGATGAGATCCATACGACCCGTTTTTGCGCTGCCGCCCGGACCGGCGGCGGTCATCACCGCAACCTTGTTTGCGGCTCTGCCGTCAGCCGCCGATCAGGCCGAACGGGCTTCACTTACCGAACGCGTTTACCCAGCCCACCTTGCCGCACAGTCGCTGGTTCTCGACGTGGTCAAAGCAAACGACCGTTTCATCGCGGTCGGCCAGCGCGGCCATGTTTTGATCTCCGAGGACGGCGCCGCTTGGCGACAAAGCTTGCAGGTTCCGACCCGCGCCACATTGAATGCCGTGACATTCAAAGACGGGCGTCTGTGGGCGGTCGGCCACGACAGCGTCATCATCTCGAGCGCCGACTTGGGCGAAACCTGGGATTTGCAATATAGCGATCCTGACGCCCGCCAACCGCTGATGGACGTCATTTTCTGGGACGCCGACAGCGGTATCGCGATCGGCGCCTACAGCATCATGATGAGCACCGGGGACGGCGGCGCGAACTGGCTCGCCGCGTCGATCAACGATTATCTCGAAGAGGCCGGCGATGAAGCCGGCGACAGCACCGGCGAGGCGGCGCCGGATGACGAAGAGGACAGGCTCGAGGACGACGACATCGGCGGCGCCGCCGATATCAACGCCGCCGCCGAGGAATTCGTCGATGACTGTTTCGATTACGGCGAATGCCACCTCAACCAAATCGTCGAACTGGCCGACGGCACCTTGCTGATCGTTGCCGAAAAAGGCAACGGCTACCGCAGCTTCAACCGCGGCGAGACCTGGCAGCACTTCCGCCTGCCGTATGTCGGGTCGCTGTTCGGCGCGCTTATCGAGAGCGAGCGCTGCCTGCTCGCTTTCGGCTTACGCGGTCACGTTTTTCGCAGTTGCAACAACGGCACCGATTGGCAGGCCGTCGAAACCGGCATCACCCAGAACCTGCTCGGCGCCGCTTTGTCGGCCGACGGTGCACGGTGGGTCATCGCCGGTTCCGACGGGGCCTTGCTGAGCGGCACGCCGGGCGCCACGCGCGTGGCCGTCCGGCGTTTACCCGATGGCGAGGATCTGGCCGCCGTGTTATATCTCGACGACCACCTGCTGCTGGCCGGCGAGGACGGCGTAAAACAAATTCCTTTTAGCGCGGAGGCCTCGCAGCCATGAACAAACCCATCACCGGCTGGCGGCAGTCCGTGGAAAACCTGGTCTTCGCCCGCCGGCCTCTGGTCCTGGCACTGTTTGCCTTGCTGACCTTATTGATGCTGGGTCTTGCCAGCCAACTGAAGGTTGACGCCGGCTTCATGAAGCAATTGCCGCTCGAACACGAGTACATGCAAACGTTTCAGTTCTACCAGGAATTCGGCGGCGCCAACCGGGTACTGGTCGCCTTGATGGCCAAAGACGGCGACATGTTCGACGCCGATTATTTCAAGGCTCTGGAAGAAATCACCAACCGCGTTTTTTTCATTCCCGGCGTCGAACGGGCCAGCGTCCGCTCATTGTTCACACCCAACGTCCGCTTCACCGAGATCGTCGAGGACGGTTTCGCCGGCGGTAACGTCATCCCCGCCGATTTCGCACCGTCGCCGGCAATGTTCGAACGGGTGCGCGGCAACATCGTCAAATCGGGCGAGATCGGGCGCCTGGTCGCCGAGGATTTCGGCGGCGCGATGGTGTGGGCCAATTTGATGGAGAACGACCCGCAAACCGGCGAAAAAATCGACTACCAGGACATCGCCCGGCGCCTCGAGCAGATCCGTACCGATTTCGAGAACGAAGCGCTCAGCATCCATATCATCGGCTTCGCCAAAATCGTCGGCGACATCGCCGACGGCGCGAAAAGCGTCGTCGGCTTTTTCTTTATCGCCCTGTTGTTGACCGCCGCCCTGCTCTACTGGTTCACCCGTTCGGTAAAACTGACCATACTCCCTCTGGCCTGTTCGATCATCGCCGTCATCTGGCAGCTTGGCGCCCTCAGGCTGTTCGGCTTCGGCATCGATCCGATGAACATCCTGACGCCGTTTTTGATTTTTGCGATCGGCGTCAGCCACGGCGTGCAGATGATCACCGCTTACACGATCGAAAAGTTTTTCGCCGGCCGCTCGCCCGACGCCTGCCGGGCGGAGAATCTCAGCCTCGATGCGCTGCCGATCGCCGATGGCTTGAGCGCGGCGCGCGGCGCCTTCCGCAAACTGCTGGCGCCGGGCGCCATCGCCCTGCTCAGCGACACGATCGGTTTTATGACCATCTTGTTCATCAACATCCGCATCATCCAGGAATTGGCGATCACCGCCAGCGTCGGTGTCGCGGTCATTATCCTGACCAACCTCGTGCTGCTGCCGGTCCTGTTGTCGTACATCCACGTCGGCGGCGAACAACGTTACCGCGAGCGTCTTTATCGCAAGGCCGGCGAGCACCACAAACTGTGGCAATGGCTCGCCGCATTCGCCCGGCCGCGCCCGGCACTGGCCGCGATCACCGTCGGCGCCGTGTTGTTCGCCTTCGGCTTCGCCAAAAGCCAGCAGGTGCAGATCGGCGATTCGCAGGCCGGCGTGCCCGAACTCCGGCAGTCGTCGCGTTACAACCAGGACGCCAACCTGATCAGCCACCGCTTCGCGCTTGGTGTCGACGTGATCGGCGTGATTGGCGAGACGACTGCCCAGGCGTGTACCGAGGACTACTCGGTGATGCGCAACATCGACGACTTCGCCTGGCTGATCAACAACGTCGAGGGTGTGCAGAAAGTGATTTCCCTGCCGCAGATCGCCAAGCTGATCAATGCCGGTTGGAACGAAGGCAATCTGCACTGGCGCGTCCTGTCGCGCGACAACTACGTGATGCGCCAGGCGCTTGGCAACATCGAGACCGATACCGGCCTTTTGAACCGCGATTGCAGCGCCATGCCGATTCTGATCTTCACCGAAGACCACAAGGCCGAAACCATCCGCCGCGTCGTCTCGCGGGTGAAGGAACTGCGCAGCGAACTCAATCTCGACCCCGAAATGCTGATCGAGGCACCGCCGCCCGCCGCGGCCGCGGCGCTGGACGGCGAGCCGCTGAGGGGTGCGGCGGCCTTGCCACCACTCACCGACGGTGATACCTGCAAGGCCATTACCGCCGAAGGCTCGTGCCTGCGCTTCAGGCTGGCGACCGGCAACGTCGGCGTCATGGCCGCGGTCAACGAGGTCGTTTCGGCGGCCCAGACACCGATCCTGTTTTGGGTCTATGCCGCGATCGTCGTTCTTTGCCTGGTCACTTTCCGCTCACTGAGTGCCACGCTGGCCATCGTTCTGCCATTGGCCATCGTCTCCTACCTGGCATACACCCTGATGGCCTATCTCGGCATCGGTCTCAAGGTCAACACCCTGCCGGTGGTCGCCCTTGGCGTCGGCATCGGCGTCGATTACGGGATATACATTTACAGCCGCCTGGCGGAGTTGATGGAAGAGGGCCTGGAGATCGGCGAAGCGTATTACCGGGCGCTCAGGTTGACCGGCCGGGCGGTGGTCTTCACTGCCTTGACGCTGGCCGCCGGCGTCGGCACCTGGCTGTTCTCGGCGCTCAAGTTTCAGGCCGACATGGGTCTTTTGTTATCGTTCATGTTCCTGGTCAACATGATCGGGGCGATTGTCCTGCTGCCGGCCCTCGTGCTTTGGCTGCGGCGCTTGATCCGGATCTGAGTTCCGGGATCCGGACCGGGTCGTGAACCGTTCAGGCTGAGCCGCGGCGCCGGCTTTTACCTCGCGTGGGCCGCCCGTCGCGTTACGATATTCTCTTCACGCCGGTGACCATCGGGCCGGTGACGGCGAAAAATCGGTTCTTCCAGGTGCCGCACTGCAACGGCATGGGGCATGCGATGTCTGAGGCGCACGCCGCGATGCGCGAAGTGAAAGCCGAAGGCGGCTGGGCGGTGATTGCGACCGAGGAATGCGAAATCCACCCAAGCGGCGATGTGTCGCCGTATGTCGAAGCGCGGTTATGGGATGACCGCGACATTCCACCGCTGGCTTTGCTGTGCGACAAAGTCCACGCCCACGGAGCGCTGGCCGCAATCGAACTGACGCACAACGGCCCGACGGCGTCCAATCTTTATTCCCGCGAAATCCTGATCGCCCCCTCGCACCAGCCGAGCAAATACGGCTACCCGCAACAGGCGCGGGCGATGAGCAAACGCGATATCGCCGAATACCGCCGCTGGCACTGCGACGCCGCGCGCCGCGCCCGGCGTGCCGGCTTCGATATCGTTTATGTTTACGCCGCGCACGATCTGTCGTTGGCCATGCACTTCCTGCAGCGCCGGCGCAACCACCGGCTTGACGAATACGGCGGCCGTCTCGAAAACCGCGCCCGCCTGCTCAAAGAACTGTTGCTCGATACCCGCGAGGCGGTCGGCGACCGCTGCGCCGTGGCGCTGCGCTTCGCCACCGAGGAACTGCTCGGCGACGGCGGCGTGACCCTCGCCGAAGCGCAGGACATCGTCGCCCTGCTCGCCGAATTGCCCGATCTGTGGGATGTCAATATCGCCGCCTGGTACAACGACTCGATCCCATCGCGCTACGCCGCCGAAGGCGCGCAGGAACCGTTTATCGCCTTTGTCAAAAAGACGACAACCAGGCCGGTCGTCGGCGTCGGCCGCTTCACGTCGCCCGATACGATGGCGGCGCAGATCCGGCGCGGCATACTCGATATGATCGGCGCCGCCCGGCCGTCGATCGCCGATCCGTTTTTGCCGCTGAAGATCGAGCAGGGGCGCAGCGACGAAATCCGCGAGTGCATCGGCTGCAACATATGCGTCAGCGGCGACATGACCTCGACCCCGATCCGCTGCACGCAAAACCCGACGATGGGCGAGGAGTGGCGCAAGGGCTGGCACCCGGAACGGATCGCGCCGGCGGCGACCGATGCCCGGATCCTGATCGCCGGCGGCGGCCCGGCCGGTCTCGAAGCCGCCCGCGCCTTAGGCCAGAGAGGCTACGAAGTCCACCTGGCCGAGGCCGGACGCGAACTCGGCGGCCGGGTGAGCCGCGAAGCGCGACTGCCGGGACTCGCCGAATGGGCCAGGGTCCGCGACTGGCGGCTCGGCCGGCTGGCGGCGATGCCGAACGCAAGTCTGTACCGCGAATCGCCACTCGACGCCGCAACGGTGCTCGAATTCGGCGCCCGGCACGTGGCGCTCGCCACCGGCAGTCATTGGCGGCGCGACGGCTTCGGCCGCAGCAATGCTTACACCGCAGACGGCGAGTGTTTTATCGCCGGCTTCGCTCGCCACCCGGTTTTTACCCCGGACGATATCCTGGACGGGGTGTTGGAGCGCGATGCTTTTCCGGCCGGCGACGTCGTGATTTTCGACGACGACGAGTTTTATACCGCCGGCGTCATCGCCGAAGCGGTCGCCGCGACCGGCCGGCGCGTGACGCTGACGACCCCGGCCGACCAGTTGGCCGCCTGGTGCCGGAACACGCTCGATTACCCGCATCTGCGCCACCGGCTTGCCGCACTGAACGTCACCGTGCTTGTCTCCCACAATATCAAGGCGCTCGCCGCCGATCACCTGGTGCTCACCGATGTCTGGAACGGCAGGGAAAGCACGCTGCCTTGCGCCGCACTGATCGCCGTGACCTCGCGCCTGCCGGACGACGCGCTGTACCGCGAACTGGCCGCCCGCGAATCCGATTGGGCGGCGGCCGGCATCGCGACCGTCCGCCTGATCGGCGACGCCGAAGCCCCGGGTCTGATCGCCCACGCGGTCTATTCCGGCCACCGCTACGCCCGCGAACTCGACCACCCCTGCCGCGAGGTTCCTTTCAAACGCTAACGTCCCGGGGCGTGAGCCGGGCGGCGTTCTTCGCTGCCGGTGGGGGTGGCGATCAGCGCCAGGTCGGCGGGGCGGTGGGCGAACAGGCCGACGGTGATGACGCCGGGGATTTGGTTGATGCGGGTTTCGATGGCCGGCGGATCGACGAGGTCAAGGTCGTGGGTGTCGAGAATCCAGCCGCCGTTATCGGTCACCACCCCTTCGCGCCACACCGGTCGGCCGCCGAGGGCGGCGAGTTTACGGGCGACGAGACTGCGGGCCAGCGGGATCACTTCGACCGGCAGCGGAAACCGGCCGAGGACGCGAACGCACTTGCTGTGATCGGCGATGCAGATGAAACGCGACGCCGCCTCGGCGATGATTTTTTCGCGGGTCAACGCCCCGCCGCCGCCTTTGATCAGCCTGAGGTCGGGGTCGATTTCATCGGCTCCGTCGAGGTACAGATCGAGGCTGCCGGCGGCGTTGAGATCGATGAGCGGGATGCCGGCGGCGGCCAACCGGCGGCTGGTCTCATCCGAACTCGAGACGGCCGCTTCGAGTTTGAGCGCACTTGCGGCCAGGGCCTCGATCAGACAGTTGACGGTGCTGCCGGTGCCGACGCCGAGCACCATGCCGTCGGCGATATAGCGCACAGCGTGCTGCGCGACCTGTTGTTTGAGGACATGTTGATTCATCCGTTTTCCAATTCGAGGATCGCCGCGAAATGTTCCGCCGAGACCGGCATCACCGACAGCCGGTTGCCGCGGGCGAGCAGTTGCAGTCCGGCTAGCTTCGCGCCTTGCGCCCGCAACCGATCCAGCCCGACGGGGCGGCGTAAATGCCGCACATAGGTGAGGTCGACGAGCCACCAGCGCGGTGCATCCCGGCGGCTTTGCGGATCGTAATAGCGCGAGGTGGGATCGAACTGCGTCGGATCGGGATAGCTTTCGCCGGCGACGCGGGCCAGGCCGGTGACCGCCGGAATCTTGGTGCTGGAGTGATAAAACAACACCGGCTCGCCGCGCTGCATACCGGTGCGCATGAAATTGCGCGCCTGGTAGTTGCGCACTCCGTCCCACGGAGTGACGCCGTCGCGTGCCAGATCGTCGATGCCGTAGGTCGACGGTTCGCTTTTGACCAGCCAGCATGCGGTCATCGGCCGGTGACCTGTGGCGGGTGCGGTGCGGCGGCAAAATGCCACAGACCGCGATCGGTCAGCACCGCTTCGAGGGGGATATCCCACGGATCCTGCGGCACCTGGTCCACTTCCTGCAAACCATAGGCGACGCCGGCGATCAGTGGTGGCGGCGCGGACCGGCCGGCCAGCGCCCGGTCGTAATACCCGGCGCCGGATCCGAGGCGCGCCCCATCGGCGCTGAATGCCAAAAGCGGGACGAGAACGAGATCGAGCCCCGCGACCGGGCACCGTGCGCCGGTCAGCGGTTCGGGGATGCCATAACGGTTCGGGGTCATCCCGGCTTCGCCCGGCGCCGCGGCCCAGCGGCGGAAAGTCATGACACCGGGCGCTTCGCCATTCAGGCATGGCAGATAGATCTCGCGCCCGGCCGCGGCCAATTCATAAAGCGCCGGACGCAGATCGACCTCGCCGCGCACGGGCCAGTAGGCGGCAAGGCGGCGGCACGGGTGTTCGATGGACCAGTTGAGAAGGTGGGCGCCGATCCGGCGATCGAGTTCGGCGCGCACGCCGGGTTCGAGAGCGGCGCGCCGTTGTCTGGCGCGCGCTCGCGACGCGGATTTTGGCGAAGGTGGTGGCATCGTACAACCATCCGCGAACAAGCCTGGGAGGCTGCCGGTCGGCCGGCGGTGATCACGGCCCCGCTGGGCCCGTTCAACGGTGGCGTTCTCCGCGAGCGCCGCTGCGGGCCGGGGACCTTGAACCGGAGGTTCAAGTGGGTAGACTGGCCGCACCTTAAGGCTTTTCGCTCGCTGGCGAACTTGCACACCGGAGCGGATTGGCCTTCCCGATAAAACGATATAGGGACAAGGCTTTGACGACCCGCTGGCGTACGCTACAGAGAACGCCTGAACCCAGTTTAACGCCATCCGGAGGCAGCGGCAAGCGGCCTGCGCACCGCGGCTACGCGGCGGCGATCATTCATTCTGCAAACGGCGTTCCAGACGGCTGCTGAGGGTTTTGAGGCGGGCGGTGAGGGCTTCGAGCTGCTGCTCGCGCTCGCGGGCTTGCAACAGTTCGCCGGCCAAATTCAAGGCGCTCATCAGGGCCAGACTTTCCAGCGACAGACTGCGCGATTGATTGCGGATCTGCCGCATGCGGCGATCCAGATCGAGGGCCGCGGCGTGCAATGCCTCACGTTCATCCGGCGGGCAGGCGACGCGCAATTCCTTGTCCAAAATGTGTACGACGATCGGTTCCATAACGGCTTCGAGTTCGTGGCGGGCGAACGCTTAGGCGTGTTGCTCCATGGTCCGCAGGCGGGCGATCATCGCCTCGACCTTGGAGCGCGCCTGTTCGTTTTTGGTGACCAGGGCGGCGCGCTCGGTGATCAGCGCTTCCTGGCGGACCAAAAGCGAGCGGTTCTCTTCCTGGAGACGGGCGCAGGTCTCCAATATTCCGTCGATTTGGTGTTCGATCTGATCGCAGGTCTCCAGAACCGTCTCTTTTTTACTCATGATGCTTTCCAAGCGATGGGTTTGGCGCTGCCCCCAGGCAGTCGAAAACTCTCCTTGCGGAGCGTGGCTCGCCGGCCGGCAGGCGGCGCGGTGGGCCGCGATATTCCCCCGCTTCATTCTTCAGCCCGAGTTTCAAAATGCGCTGCAAGCTGATGATACCCCGGAAAATGATACGATTGCTAGATGCGCCGCTCTCTGCCGCCCCGCCTCGGATGATCCAACCGCTGAATACACCCGAAGGCCGCCTCGCCTGGCGCCGGGCGATGCAGGCGCACGACGAGCGCGAAGCGGCGGAAATGCACGGCCTGATCACCGGCCTGGCGGTCGGCGGCGACGACCGGGCGCCAAGCGCCATGCTGTACACCGCGTTCCGCGAACTCAGCGGGGGCGAAGCCCCGATCGGCGCGGCGACGTTCGAGATCGTGATCGGCGCGTTGCGCCGCGAACTCGACGCCGAGGCATTCGATTTCATGCTCTATCTGCCGCCCGACGACGCGCCGCGCGCCGCCCGCGCCGCGGCGCTGGCCTCGTGGTGCGCGGGCTTGCTGGCCGGCTTGGCGCATAATCCGGCGATCTGCGCTCTGCCCGAGGGCGAGGAAATCCTGCCCGACCTGGCGGCGATCACACAGGCAACAAGCGCGTCGAACGATGAAGATGATGATGAAGAAGAAGCGGCACTGATGGAACTGGTCGAATACGTGCGCGGCGCGGTGCTGCTGCTCCGCCAGGCGGCGCGCCTGCGCCCAGACCTGACGGCCGGCCGCGCATGAGCCGTCCGGCGACCCCGGCGCCGTGCTTTGCGGCGCGCCGCACCGAACTGATGCGGATGATCGGCCGCGAAGCGATTGCCGTGGTCCCCGGAGCGCGCCTTGCGGTGCGCAACGGCGATGTGCACTACCGCTTTCGGCAAAATAGCGATTTCTGGTATCTGACCGGTTTCGACGAGCCCGATGCGGTGCTCGTACTGATCCCCGGCCGGGCGGCGGGGGAAACGATCGTTTTTTGCCGGCCCCGCAATCCGGAGCGCGAACGCTGGGATGGTCCGCGCGCCGGCCTCGAAGGCGCGCGCCGCTGGCTCAGCGCCGACGATGCGTTTCCGATCGACGATCTCGACGACGTGATGCCCGGCCTGCTGGAAAACCGCAGCCGGGTGCATTATCAGATCGGCCGCGATCCGGCGTTCGATGAACGGTTGCTGCACGGCCTGAACCGGCTGCACAGCGGGCGCCGCCCGGCCCATATCCCACCCGAGGATCTCATCGGCTTCGGCCACACGCTGCACGAGCTTCGTCTGCTCAAAAGTCGCGATGAATTGAAATGGATCCGGCGCGCCGTGGCCATCTCGTGCGCGGCGCACGAGCGGGTGCTCGCCGGCCTGCGTCCGGGCCGCAACGAGCGCGACATCGCCGCCGATCTGTTGCACGAATTCCACCGTCACGGCCTGGAGGCCGCCTACCAGCCCATCGTCGGCGGCGGCGCGCATGCCTGCACCTTGCACTACATCGCCAACGACGCCGAGTTGAAGGACGGCGAGATGGTCTTGATCGACGCCGGCTGCGAATACGAAAAATACGCCGCCGATCTGACCCGCACGTGGCCGGTCAACGGCCGCTTCAGCAAGGCGCAGCGCGCCCTGTACGAAGTGGTGCTCGCGGCACAGCACGCGGCGCTGGCCCAAGTTCGGCCCGGCGCCGCCTGGCAGGCGGTGCACGATGCGGCGTTCGCGGCCATCACTCAGGGGTTGATCGACCTTGGACTGCTGCCCGGGAGCTTCAGCGAACAACTCGAAGCGGGCGGCGCAAAACGCTTTTTCATGCACAAGACCGGTCACTGGCTGGGGTTGGACGTGCACGACGTCGGCGATTACCAGATCGACGGCCACAGCCGGGCGCTGGAGCCGGGCATGGTGATGACCGTCGAACCGGGGCTCTACATCCCGCCCGACGCCACCGAGGTCGCGGCCGAATGGCGCGGCATTGGCATCCGGATCGAAGACAATGTCGCGGTGACCCGCGAGGGCTGCGAGGTGCTGAGCGAGGCGCTGGTCCGCGAGCCGGACGCCATCGAACGGCGGATGAAACAGGGCCGCGCCGCATGAAAACCTACGACCTGACGATTATCGGCGGCGGCCTGGTCGGCGCGGCGCTGGCGCTCGGCCTGCGGGGCAGCGGATTGAAAATCGCCGCTGTCGAGCAAGTGGCGCGGGCCGCTGCGCTACAACCCAGTTACGACGAAAGGACGCTGGTGCTCAACCAGGTCAGCCGGCAGGCGCTGGAGGGCATGGGACTGTGGCCGGCCATCGCCCCGAACGCCCACCCGATTCGCCGCATCCACGTCAGCGACCGCGGCCGCTTCGGCCGGGTGCTGCTCGCCGCCGAGGACCACGGCCTGGCCGCTTTCGGTTACGTCGTCGCGGCGCACCGTCTCGGCGCCGTGATGGTACCGGCCTTGGCGGCGATGGCCGACCTCGATCAATACTGCCCGGCGCAACTGGTCGGGCTGACCCCGGGCGGCCGCGCAGTCGAAGTCGAACTCGACAACGCCCGTTTCACGAGCCGCCTCGTCGTCGGCGCCGACGGCGCCGGCTCAGCCGTCCGCCGCCTGCTCGGCATCGCGGCCGAACAATACGATTACCGGCAAACCGCGATCATCGCCAATCTGAGCACCGAACGCCCGCACGGCGACACCGCTTATGAACGGTTCACGACAACCGGGCCGTTGGCCCTGCTGCCGCACGGCCCCGGGCGCCTGGGGTTGGTCTGGACCGTGGCCAGCGAAGAAGCGCCGGCGGCGTTGGACCTCGATGACGCCGCCGCGCTTTCGGTGCTCCAGGCGCGCTTCGGCCACCGCCTCGGCCGCCTGACGCGGATCGGCAAACGCCAGGCCTATCCCCTCAAACTGCTACACGCCACCCGGCCGCTCGCCGAACGCGCCGTGCTGATCGGCAACGCCGCGCATACCATCCATCCGATCTCGGCCCAGGGCTTCAATCTCGGCCTGCGTGACGCCGTCGCCCTCGCCGCCCATCTCGCCGGGGCGCCGGATCCGGGCGCCGCGGCGCTGCTGGCGTCCTATCAGCAAAGCCGCGAACCCGACCAGCGGGCGACGATCCGCTACACCGATACGCTGGTCCGGCTGTTCCGCAATGACACCCCCGGCTTTCGCCTGCTGCGCAGCGCCTCGCTCGTCGCCCACCAGTGGCTGCCGGCGGTGCAGCGGCGGCTGGTGGTCGGCGCGCTCGGCTACCGCGGCATGCTCGACACGCAACCGTGACCTCCGGCAGCGCCGACACCGATATTCTGATCGCCGGCGGCGGGATCGCCGGCGCGACACTCGCTCTTTTGCTCGCCGAAAAGGGTTTCTCTGTTCTGCTGGCTGAACCTCGGCCGCCCGACTCGGCGGCTGTCGTCGATGACGTCGGACAACGAGTCGTCGCCCTTAACCAAGCAAGCCGCCAGGTCTTGGCAATGGCCAGCGGCTGGCCAGCGCCGGACGCCGCCGGCCCGACCGCCTACCGCACGATGCAGATCGAAGACGAGCGCGGCACGGGCCGTTTGACCTTCGAAGCATTCGAGCATGGCGTCGAGGCGCTCGGCTGGATTGTCGATCATCGCCAACTGCATGGGGTGCTGTGGCAGCGGCTGCGCGCCGGCCGCGTCCGGCTCCTTGCCGGTCGCGCCGTGGTGGCAGTGGACGACAACGGGGCGGACGGCGAGATCGCCAGCGCCCGGCTCGACGACGGCACCCTGCTCAAAACACGGCTGCTGATCGCCGCCGACGGCGCACGTTCGGCGCTGCGCCAAGGTCTTGGGATCCCGTTAGCAGCAACCGCCTACGGGCAAAAAGCCCTGGTCGCGGTGATCATGACAAGGGAGCCCAATTCAGGTATCGCCTGGCAGCGTTTTCTGAGCGGCGGACCGCTGGCCCTGCTGCCGGTGACTCGGGGCCGCTCGTCCATCGTCTGGTCGCTGCCCGATGAGCGGGCCGCGGCCATGATCGCCGCCGGCGACGACGAATTTCACCGCGCCTTGAATACCGCCAGCCGGGAAGTCTTCGGCCCGGTCGAAGCCAGCGGGCCACGCGCCGCGTTCGCCCTCGATATGCAACTGGCCCGGCGCTATGTCGCCGGGCGCGTTGTGCTGCTCGGCGATGCAGCGCACCGCACCCACCCGCTCGCCGGCCAGGGCTTGAACCTCGGACTGGCCGATTGCGCCGCGCTGCTCGCCGTGCTCGGCACCGAACAACGGCCGCTCGCCGCACCGCGGTCATGGCTCAGACGTTGGGAACGGGCGCGGCGCAGCGAAGACGAAATCATGATCCGCGCCACCGATCTGATCAACCGGACGATGAGCCCGGCGCTCGGGCCGTTCAGCGCGCCACGTTCATGGCTTGCCGGCTTCGGGCTCGCCGCCGTCGATCGCCTGTGGCCGCTCAAAGACTGGCTGTTCCGCCGCGCCGCCGGCCTGACGCCACCCGCCGCCCCGCTCCTTAGACAACCTTGAGCCCCGGCGGCTTCAAGTCACGGGGTGCGGTCGCGCTCGGCGCGCTGATGATCAGCTTCGCCGCCCCGATCGTCAAACAGGTGACGGTCGGGCCGACGGTCTCGGCGTTCTACCGGATGCTGTTTGGCGCTCTCGGGTTATTCCTGCTGTTGGCGCTGAACGAGCGCTGGCGGCGCGGCTGGCGGCACGGTTGGGGGGCATCGGCGGCGATCGCATTTTTCTTTGCGCTCGATTTATGGTTCTGGCATCGCAGCGTCATCTGGCTCGGGCCGGGGTTATCGACGCTGCTCGCCAATTTTCAGGTTTTCATCCTGCCGCTCGGTGCCTGGCTGCTGTCCGGCGAGCGCAGCGGCCGCCGCTTTTCCACCGCCCTAGCCCTCGCCGCCACCGGGCTGTGGCTGATGTTCGGCCTCAACTGGCAAACCTTTACGGCACAGAATCGCCTCGGTATCCTCTTCGGCCTGCTGACCGCCGCGGCTTACGCCGCTTACATTCTCAGCCTGCAAGCGGCGCAGCGCTGCCCCGGCGCGCCGGCGACGGTGGCCCGGCTCTTCCAGGTCACGCTGCTGACCGCCGTCATGATTGCCGTTTCCGCCGCGCTCGAAGGACTGAGCTTGGCGGTTCCCACCACCGGCGACTGGCTGCTGCTCATCGCTTACGGCCTACTCTGCCAAGTTCTCGGCTGGCTCCTGATCACCCGCGGTCTGCCCGCCGTCCCCGCCGCCGTCGCCGGGCTTTTGCTGCTCCTGCAACCGTCGCTGTCGATGCTCTGGGACGTCGTGTTTTTCGCCCTGCTCCTCGGCCCCTGGCAATGGGCCGGCGTCGTCCTGGCCCTCGGCGGCATCTACCTCGGCAGCCGTCGCCTTTAGCAGGCTAACGCCCTTAGCAGGCTGTTGAAAAACAGCCTGCTAANNAAGTCGCGCCTTTCGCAAGCGACGTTGAAAAACGCCAGGATGGCGTTTTTCAACAACCTGTTAGGGGGCCGGTGTGGAGGTTCATATTCAACCGGGTAATACTTTCCCCCGGTTCATGATCCCCTGCGGATCGAGCGCCTGTTTCACCGCCCGCATCAAATCGAGTTCGACCGGCGATTTGTAACGCGGCAACAGGTCGCGCCAGAGTTGGCCGATGCCGTGTTCGGCGGCGATCGTGCCGCCGAGTTCGCCGGCGAGGTTAAAGAGCGCGGCGGCGAGCGGCGCGCCGTGGGCGAGAAACGCCGCTTCTTCACCGCCGGCCGGCGCCGTCAAGTTGAAATGCAGGTTGCCGTCGCCGAGGTGACCGAAAATGCAGGGCCGGACCCCGGGCACAGCGCGTTCGGCGAGCGCCATTCCGCGCCGGATCAATTCCGGCACGGCGGCGGGCGGCACGCCGATATCGTGTTTGAGGCTGGCGCCGGCGCGGCGCTGCGCTTCCGGAATGCGATCGCGCAACTGCCACAGCGCCGCCCGCTGCCGCTCGCCGGCGGCGACGACGACCTCGCCGATACCGCCTGCCGCGGATGCCCGATGCAGAACGCGTTCGACGACACCCTCCAGCGTCTCGTCATCCCCGGCGCTGGCCGCTTCGATGAGCAGCATCCAGGGGGCGACGAACGGCGCCCGGCAGCCGGGCACGTGGTCGAGCACCAATTGCAGCGCCTGGCGGCCGATCAACTCGGCGGCCTCGAGGCGGCCGTCGGTTGCCGTCCACAAGGCATCGAGGATTTCGAGCGCGCGGCGCGGTTCGGCGACGGCGAGCAACGCGGTAACCTGAGTCCGGAGGGCGGGATAGAGTTTCAGTACCGCCGCGGTGATGACGCCCAGCGTCCCTTCCGAGCCGATGAACAGATCGCGCAACTCGTAGCCGCTGTTGTCTTTATGTAATTTGGATAAGCCATTCCACAGGCGGCCGTCGGCGAGCACGACTTCGAGACCGAGCGTCAGGTCGCGCATCGTGCCGTAACGCAACGTGTGCAGGCCGCCGGCGTTGCTCGCCAGATTGCCGCCGATCCGGCAGGTGCCCGCGGAAACCAGCGACAGCGGGAAAAACCGCCCGGCGTTGCGCGCCGCCTGTTGCACGTCGGCCAGAATGCACCCGGCTTCGGCGGTCAACGTGCCGTTTTGCAGGTCGATTTCACGAATCCGGTCGAGGCGGCGGACACTGAGGATGATTTCGTCGCCGGTCGTGTGCGGCGCCGCACCGCCGACCGTGCCGGTATTGCCGGCCTGCGGCACGATGCCGATGCCGGCGGCGGCGCAGTGGCCGACGACGGCGGCGACTTCAGCGCTGTCGGCCGGGCAGACGACCGCCGCGGCCCGGCCGTGGTAGCGGCCGCGCCATTCGCGAAGAAAAGGGGCCAGCCGCTCGGCATCGTCGATCCAGCCGGCGTCACCGACGCGGGCGCGGATCGATTCGAGGGCGCGCTGCCGGCGGGCGGGATCGTTCATAGACCCAATTGTACGGGATGGAGCGATGCCGGCTGAGCGGGCGTCTGAGGCTTAGCAGGCTGTTGAAAAANNGCGAAAGTCGCGCCTTTCGCAAGCGACGTTGAAAAACGCCAGGATGGCGTTTTTCAACAACCTGTTAGAACCAAAAGCGGAGCCGGCCGTTAAGCCGGGTTCTGTCGTGGACAATCATTCATCTGGGACGGTGGTCACCCGCCGCCTCTAGCGGCCTACCCGGGGACGGCGCGGGCCACGCCATCGTCCCCCTATTTGGCCTTGCTCCGGGTGGGGTTTGCCTAGCCGCGGAATGTTGCCACCCGCGCGGTGCGCTCTTACCGCACCGTTTCACCCTTACCTGCCGGGCGAGCAGCCCGGCCGGCGGTCTCTCTCTGTTGCACTTTCCGTAGGCTCGCGCCTCCCAGGCGTTACCTGGCACCCTGCCCTATGGAGCCCGGACTTTCCTCCCACTGCGGTCCAAGGACCGCAGCGAGCGATTGCCAGGCCGGCTCCGCTGGACTATTTTGCGCCGCCGGAAAGAAAAAGTAAACGGCCACCCCGGCCGCGGCGGGCTATCGGCTTGTAGGAGATGCCAACAAAGACGCCCGTTCCACCCCGGGGGTAGGGCGGAACGGGCGCAAGGGGGTGCTCAGGAAATCGGAATCCGGCGGGCCTTGCTTTCTTTGGTTTTGGGGATGGTCAGATGCAAGACGCCGTTTTTACTCTTGGCCTTGACATTGCCGAGATCGGCGCTGTCGGGCAGCCGGAAACTGCGCGCGAAGCGCCCGTAACTGCGTTCGATGCGGTGGAAGCCACCGTTCTTTTTCTCGCTTGCGGCGCGTTTTTCGCCGCTGATCCGGAGCACGCCGTTCTCGCAAGTGACTTCGAGCTTCTCCGGCTCGATGCCCGGAACGTCGGCGGTAATTTCGAACGCATCATCTTCCTCGGCGATATCGACCGCCGGGGTCCATTCAGCGAGTTCCAAGCCGGGTTCAGCCGGCTCGGCGCTGAACATCTGGTCCATTTCCCGCCGCAATTGGTCTATCAGGCCAAAGGGGCGATGGGGGATCAGTGCCATATCAACCTCCTTTTGCATTGTGTGGGGGAAAGGCATCATCGTTATGACGCTGCCGCGGATCGTTGCGCGCCAAGCAACCACCGCTCGCCTATGGATATAGGTGCTGGCGGAATACTACACAAGCCCTTCGGGGAAGGTATTGACCAAGATCAAACGACGCCGCGCGCCGACCACGCCGCCAGGCCGTCGAGGAACATCTGCACCGCCAGGGCGACGAGCACCATGCCCATCAAGCGCTCCATCGCCATCAGCCCACGGCGGCCGAGCAGGCGCTGTAACAGCGGCGCGGCGAGCAGGATCACGACGCTGACCAGCCAGGCGACGAACAGGGCCAGGGCCCAGACGCCGAGACGCTCCGGCTCACGGGTCGCCATCAAAAGCAGCACGGCGATCGCCGACGGCCCGGCGACCAGCGGCACGGCCAGCGGCACCAACAGCGGCTCGCCTGCGATCTCTTCCTCGGCGCGGCTGGGCCGCGGCACCGGGAAGACCATTTTCAACGCGATCAGAAACAAGATAATGCCGCCGGCAATGCTGATCGCCTCCTGGCTGAGGTGCAGCGCGCCGAGGAGGTACGGCCCGGCGAACAAAAAAGTGAGCAGGACGCCGAGCGCCAAAATCAGCTCGCGCAAGATCACCCGCGGGCGGCGGGCGGCGGGCACCTGGGCGAGCACCGAGAGGAAGATCGGCACGTTGCCAACCGGGTCGAGGGTCAGAAAAAGCAGCAGGATCGCGCTGATCAGGTCCATTTCGGCATTCCTCTTACAGTCCTGGGCCGGGGCGGCAGGGCATAATAATTGTTTTTGCGCCACCCCCGAAAGGAACCTGCGGCATGCCGCCCGACCGATCCCGTGCCCATCCCCGCCGCGTCCTGACCGGCATTACGACCAGCGGTACGCCGCACCTCGGCAACTACGTCGGCGCCATCCGGCCGGCAGTCGCCGCCAGCCGCAATGCGGCGACCGAGTCATTTTATTTTCTCGCCGACTACCACGCCCTGGTCAAATGCCAGGATCCGGCGCGCGTCCACCGCTCGACCCTTGAGATCGCCGCCACCTGGCTGGCGCTCGGTCTCGATACCGATCGGGCGGTGTTCTACCGCCAATCAGACATTCCGGAAATCCCGGAACTGACCTGGCTTTTATCGTGCGTCGCCGCCAAGGGCCTGCTCAACCGCGCCCACGCCTACAAGGCCGCGGTCCAGGAGAACCTCGAACGCGGCGAGGATCCGGATTTCGGCGTCTCGATGGGCCTATTCAACTACCCGGTGCTGATGAGCGCCGACATTCTGCTGTTCAACGCCCACGACGTGCCGGTCGGCAAAGATCAGGTCCAGCACCTGGAGATGGCGCGCGACATCGCCCAGCGCTTCAACCACCTCTACGGCGAGCATTTCGTGCTGCCGGCGGCGCGCATCGACGATGACCTCGCCGTGCTGCCCGGCCTCGACGGGCGCAAGATGAGCAAGAGCTACGACAATACGATCCCCTTGTGGCTGCCGGAAAAACAACTGCGCAAGGCGATCATGCGCATCGTCACCAACTCGCTCGAACCGGGTGTGCCCAAGGATCCGGCGACCGGCGCGCTGTTTGCGATCTACGCCGCTTTCGCCAGCCGCGACGAACGCGAGGCCATGCGTCGCGCTTACGCCGCTGGCATCGCCTGGGGCGAGGCCAAAGAGCAGACCTTCGATAAAATCAACGCCGAACTCGCCGCCCCGCGCGAACGCTACGCCGCCCTCCTCGCCAACCCGGCCCGCATCGAAAGCGTCCTGCACCAAGGCGCCGCCCGCGCCCGTGCCATCACCGGCCCGTTCCTCAAACGCCTGCGCCAGGCGGTCGGAATACGGCGGCTGGGATGAAGGAGAGATGCGCTCTCCCGCTGGCGGGGTGAGAACTGAAAAGGGGCATTTGGAACGAAGAACGAGGTACGAGGTTCGGGGCCTTCGGTCTCATCGGCTCTCGCATCGCAGCCCGCCAGGACTCAATGCCGGAAATGGCGGCGGCCGGTGAACAGCATGGCGATGTTGTGGGTGTCGGCGGCGGCGATGACGGCTGCGTCGCGGATCGAGCCGCCGGGCTGGACGATGGCTTTGATGCCGAGGCGGGCCGCTTCTTCGACGTTGTCGGGGAACGGCAGGAAGGCGTCCGAGGCCATGACCGCGCCGCCCAGGTCGAACCCCTGATCGGCGGCTTTCAGGCCGGCGAATCGGGCCGCGTCGATGCGGCTCATCTGCCCGGCGCCAATACCGAGCGTCTGCCCGCCGCGGGCATAAACGATGGCGTTGGATTTCACGGCCCGTGCGACCTGCCAGGCGAATTCCAGATCGGATGCTTCGTCCGCCGCCGGGGCGCGGCGCGTGACCCGGCGCCACATGCGGGGCGAGCTGCTGCCGGTGTCGGGTTCCTGCACCAGGTAACCGCCGCCGATGCGCCGGATATCGAACGCTTCCCGCGCCGGCCGCGCCGGCTGCTGGGCGACGAGCAACACCCTGAGGTTCAGTTTGCCGGCCAGCACCGCGCCCGCGCCCGGCGCCAATGCCGGAGCGAGGATCACCTCGGCGAACTGGCCTTCGACGATGGCTCGTGCCGCGGCCTCGTCGAGCGCGGCATTGAATGCGATGATGCCGCCATAAGCCGATTGCGGGTCGGTGGCATACGCCTTGCGGTAGGCGTCGGCCGGATCCTGGCCGCGCGCCGTGCCGCACGGATTGCCGTGTTTGACGATGACACAGGCGGCCGCCGGGCCGAGCGCCGTGACCAGGCTCCACGCCGCGTCGGCATCGAGGAAATTGTTGTAAGACAGCGCCTTGCCTTGCACCGGTTCGGCCGCCGCCAAACTGCCCGGCGCCGGTGGCCCGGCGGTGTACAGCGCAGCGCGCTGCTCCGGGTTTTCGCCATAACGCAACTCGCGATATTTAGCTAATTCAACTAGCATCTGTTCCGGCATACCGCCGGCCGCACGGTCCGCCGCCAGCCAGCCGGCCACCGCTGTGTCATAGGCTGCGACCCGGGCGAACGCCTGGGCGGCGAGCTTTTGCCGCATTTCGCTCGCCGGCTGGGCCGGCAATGCGGCGATGATCGCCGGGTAATCGGCGGGGTCGGTGACGACGGTCACCCAGCGCCGGTTCTTGGCGGCGGCCCGGATCAGCGCCGGGCCGCCGATGTCGATCATGTCGTTGATCTCGCCGTCGCCGGCCGCCGGCCGCGCCAGGGTTTCACGGAACGGATAGAGGTTGACGACCACCCAGTCGATCGGCTGGATCCGCTTTTCGAGCAGCACTGCGCTATCGACGTCGCGGCGGGCCAGGATTCCGCCGTGCACCCGCGGGTGCAGGGTTTTGACCCGGCCGTCCATGATTTCCGGAAACCCGGTCAGCTTCTCGACGGTGGTGACGGCCAGCCCGAGGTCGGCCAGAAAGCGCGCCGTGCCGCCGGTCGATATCAGTTCGACCCCGGCCGCGGCAAGCGCCTGTGCCAGTTCGGCCAGGCCCGTTTTGTCCGAGACGCTGAGCAGGGCCCGGCGCGGGGGCGGGACGGTGGGGGCGACAGGGGCGGTCATCGCGAAGCGGCGCCGGGCAGGGCTTTCAATCCAGACCGGCGCGCCGGACGGCGATCACGGCAAACGGTATTGCCGGACGCGCTGGCGCAAAGTCGTCCGTGTCAAGCCAAGGATTTCGGCGGCCCGGGATTGATTGCCGTGGGTATGCGCCAGGACCGCCCGGATCATCGCCGGCTCGACCTCGTTGAGCACTTTGCGGTAGAGCTTACCGGGATTGGAGCCGTTCAGATCGCGCAGATAGTCGGCAACCAGGCGATCCACGAACTGATACAACGGTGTAGGCGCACTGGCACGATTCATCGAATAAGTATTCTGCAATGATGTCGGGGGGATGGTATTCCGATGATGTCTGTCACGGCCCGCTGCATCACCCCCAGCCTGCAGCCGCCGATCCCGTTGTCCGGGTCGAGAAGCCTACCACAAAACCGTTGCCCGGGGTGCTCTGACTTCAGCAGAATTTCCCTTTGAGATAGGTCAATAAAGCTTGAATTCATATCCGCCGGTGGCGTTGACCGGGACGCGAAGCTGCAGCAACGCCCTGACGCGTTCGCCGCCACCGATCGGGGCCAGCGGATCGCGCTCGGCGCCCAGATACTCGGCGGCCGCGAAGCGCCGCAAAGCGACTGAATTTTCGGTCATATCGAACCAGCGCATTTCCAGCCGCGGCGGCAACGCCGGATCGGGGCTATCGTTCAACAATTCGAGGCTGATGATCGTCGCGTCCTGGCGCGCCGGATGCGGATGGTGGTCCTGGCTGACGATGCGCCAAGCGCGCGGGCCGGCTGACGGCCGCGCCATTTCCGGCGGTGGACGCCACAACGGATCGGCCTGCCAGCCCAGTACCGCAAACAGAACGAGCGCCGCCACCGACCAGGCCACCAACGGCCAACGGCGCGCCGGGATGGCGTCAATACCCACCGCATCCGGCACTTCGTTCCCGGATGGTGCGGCCGGAACGACCACCGGCGCCATGGCCGGGGCCGGTGGCGCTTCGAGTTCCAGCACCGGCCGGAGCACCGGTGGCATGCCGCTCGCCTCGCGACCGACCGCCGGCGCCTCGCCGCTGTCCGGCCGGCGGTCGAACAGCGAGGTCAGCGCGTTGTACACCTTGCGGCAATCGCCGCAAGTGACGATACCGCCGGCTTGGGCCAGATCAGCAGCGGTGATGGCGTGAACGGTATTGCAATCGGGACAGCGGGTATACATGCCCGGGAGTGGATCACCCGCCTGGCGCGGCGGCGGCGGCTTCAGCGGCCAGGCTGCGATAACGGGCGAGGTCGTTTTCGTAGGTGGCGCGCGAGAACGCGATCTGTTCCTCGAGGCGCTCGATCTGGCCGCGCAGGCGGGCGATCACCGTACGCAAAGCGGCGAGCGGCGCGACCAAGTGCTCCGGCACCGGTTGGCCGGCGCGTTCGAGCACGGCGGCCTGGGCGGCAAGTTCGCGCAGGCTTTTGCGCTGTTCCTGAATGGAATTGGTCACCAGGGTGTATTGTTCGTTAAGGACGTTCAACTCGCCGTTCATCGCATTCATGATGTCTGCTTCCGAACGATAAGCGGCGAGCAGCAGGCGATCTTTTTTCTCCTGGTTCTCGTGCTCCATCGCAGCTTGGCGGACGATCGCTTCCTGAGCGGCCAGCGCCTCGCGCTCCGCGGCGGTCAAGGCCCGGCCGGTGCGGCCGATGACGGTGCCACTCTGGTTCAGCTTCTCGTGTGCGAGATCCTTGTAGCCCGGCGGCAGGCTCTGACCGTAATGGATCTCGCCATTTTCATCGACCCATTTGTAGACCGCTTCCTGGGCCGCGGCGGAGAACGCCCACCCGCAAGCGAGCAGCACGACGGCCGCGGCGGCGGAAAAAGTCCGGTGCAATGGCGTGTTCATGGGGTTAATTACACCGCCAACGGCGGCGATATTCAAGCAATGCCGCTTTTTCGACCGCGCCACCGGCTGCTGGTTCGAGATAAGCGGCGAGGTCATCGAGCGTGACGACGCTGACCACCGGGATGCCGGCGGCTTCGAATTCGCCGGCGGCCCCGTTCTCGAGGCCCCGCTCCTGGCGGTCGAGGGCGACGACCAAGCCGGCCGCCACTGCGCCGGCGGCCTCGATCGTACGCACTGCGGCGCGCGCCGAGGTGCCGGCCGACAAGACATCATCGACGATCAGCACCCGGCCGCCGAGCGGTGCGCCGACCAGCCGGCCGCCTTCGCCATGGTCTTTGTCTTCCTTGCGGTCGTAGGCAAAAGGGACATTGCGGCCGCCGGCGGCATAGTCGATCGCCAGCGCCGCGGCCAGCACGATGCCCTTGTAGGCCGGACCGAACAACATATCAAAGGCCAGCCCGGCCTCGTCCAACGCGGCGCGGTAAAAGCCGCTGAGCGCTTTGAGACCGGCGCCGTCGGAAAACACTCCGGCATTGAAAAAATACGGACTTCGGCGGCCCGATTTCAACGTGAAGTCGCCGAAGCGGAGTGCCCCGGCAGCGAGCGCCATTTCGATCAATTGGCGGGAATGGGTACGCAGCACAGGAAGCGGTCAGGCGTCGTCGGAATTGCCAGTATACTGGAGCGCCATGCGCATCATCACCCTCAACGTCAACTCGCTGCGTTCGGCGGCGCGCAAAGGTTTGTTCGCCTGGCTCGCCGCCCAGCGGGCGGACGTCGTCTGCTTCCAGGAAATCAAGGCCGAACTCGCCCAACTGCACGATCTCGAGTTCTACCCGCAAGGCTATTACTGCTATTACTTTCCGGCGACGCGCAAAGGCTACAGCGGCACGGCACTTTACGCCCGCCTGCGGCCGACGGCCGTGCGCTACGGGCTGGGTCAGTCACACATCGACAGTGAAGGCCGCTGGCTCGAGGCCGATTGGCCGGGCTACAGCGTCGTTTCGCTGTACCTGCCATCCGGATCGTCCGGGCCCGAACGCCAGGCCGTCAAATTCGAGGTGATGGCCGAACTCGAACCGCACTTGAAAAGGCTCGCCCGCCAACGGCGCGGCGTCGAGCCGAGAGAATACATCATCTGCGGCGACTGGAACATCGCGCACCGCGAAATCGACCTCAAGAACTGGCGCGGCAACCGGAAAAATTCGGGGTTTCTGCCCGCCGAGCGCGCCTGGCTCGACAACGTCTTCGGCCGCTGGGGTTGGGTCGATGTCTTCCGCCGCCTCGATCCGCGCCCGGAACAATATACTTGGTGGTCTAACCGGGGGCGAGCCTGGGAAAAGAACGTCGGCTGGCGCATCGACTATCAGGTGGCCACTCCGGGTTTCGCCGCCCGCGCCACCCAAGCCGCTATTTACAAAGACCAGCGCTTTTCCGATCACGCCCCGCTGATCGTCGATTATGCCGATTAGTCTTCCGGCGCCACGCACCCGCGCCGGCGCGCTGCTGGCCGCGTGGCGCGACAAGCGGCTGGCAGTGATCTTCCTGCTCGGCATCGCTTCGGGTTACCCGTGGGTGCTGTTCGGTTCGGCGATGACGGCCTGGTTCGAGGAACTGGGACTGAGCCGCAGCGCGATCGGTATGCTCGGCGGCGTCGGCGTGCTGTACGCCATCAACTTTTTATGGGCGCCACTGCTCGACCGCTACCGGCCCGGCTGGTTCACCCGACTCGGCCGCCGGCGTGGTTGGATTATCGCGATGCAGATCGGGCTGTTGGCCGCGACCTTGGCGCTCAGCCGCGTCGATCCGGCGCACGTGCTGCCGTTGACCGTGGCGTTGCTGCTGGCGATCGCCTTTTTTTCCGCCACCCAGGACGTGGCCATCGACGCCTACCGCGTCGAACTGATCGAACGCCGCGATCAAGCGCGCATTTCCTATGGCGCGGCAATGGCGACCGCCGGCTGGTGGACCGGATACGGCCTGATCGGCGCGCTGCCGTTCTGGATGGTCGATCACCTCGCCGGCGGCTGGAACAGCGCCTACCTGCTGCTCGCCGCGTTGTGGCTGCCGTTCATCACCCTCACCTTGCTTATTGCACCGGCCGCGCCAGCCGCCGCGGCGCCACCGGCAGCCGGCGGCGAATCCGGCTTCGGTCGCCTCGTCGTCGCGCCGCTGGCCGAATTTTTCACGCGCAACGGCCTCCGCCTGGCGCTCGGCATTCTGGCTTTCGTTCTGCTGTTCAAAATCGGCGAAGCGCTGCTCGGCCGCATGTCGATCGTGTTCTACAAGGAAATCGGCTTCAGTAACGAACAGATCGGCACTTATTCGAAAATGCTCAACTGGTGGGTGACGGTGATCTTCGCGATCGCCGGCAGTCTGGTCAACGCCCGCTTCGGCATCCTGCGCGGCCTGGTCATCGGCGGCCTGGCGATGGCCGCCACCAACCTGTTGTTTTCGTGGCTGGCGCTGGCCGGTCCGCAAACCTGGCTACTGGCCGTGGCCGTGACCCTCGACGGCTTCACCGCCGCCCTCGGTACCATCGCTTTCATGGCCTTTATCACCTTTCTGACCAGCCATACCTTCACCGCCACGCAATACGCCTTGCTGGCCTCGATCGGCAACTTCGGGCGCACGACGCTGGCTTCGGGCAGCGGCTGGCTGATCGATCGATTGGGTGGCGACTGGCCGTTGTTTTTCGTGCTCACCGCCGCCGCCGTGCTGCCCAGTCTCGCCATCCTCGCCTTCCTGACCCCCGAACTCAAACGGCGCTACCCGCAGGCATTCAACCGTGCGGCGGGACCGCCTCCCTCACCCAGGAGGTTTTCATGAATCGATTACTTTCGGTGTTGTTGTCAATCGTTGCCCTGACTGCTTGCCAGCCGCAGAGCAACGCCCCGGCCGGCCGGGTGGAACCGGAAGCGGCACCCGGGCAGGCCGCCCAAACGGAACACACCAGCGAAAAAAGCTGGGCGGTGTTCGTCAACGATTACCTCGAAGCCAGCCTCGAAGCCCATCCGGCGTGGGCGGTATTCCAGGGCCGGCACGAATTCGACGGCCGGTTGCCGGACTGGAGCCGGGCCGGCATCGAGGCCGAGATCGACCGGCTCAAACGGGCGCGCGCCACCGCGCAGGGCTATACCGATGCTGACTTGACCGCCCGCCAGCGCTTCGAGCGCGATTATTTCATCGCCCGCCTCGATCACGACATGTTCTGGATGGACACCGTGCGCTGGCCGTTTCGCAACCCGATTTATTACCTGGGCTGGATGTCGGACTCGCTCGACCCGAGCCCCTACATCACGCTCAATTACGCGCCACCGGCGGAACGACTGCGGGCCTTTACCGCCTATCTCAAAAACCTCCCACCCGCCGCCGCCCAGATTCAGGCCAACCTTGAAATGCCGATGCCGGCGACCTGGCTCGAATTCGGCATTGACGCCTTCACAGGCTATGCAACGTATTTCAGGGACGAAGCGCCGGCGGCCTGGGCTGCAGTCGAGGATCAAGAACTGCTCCGCACGTATGCCGCCGCCAATGCCGAAGCGGTGGCCGCGATGCAATCGCTGGCCGAATGGCTGAAGGGCGAGCGAGATGCCGCCACCGGCGATTTTGCACTCGGCCCGGATCTCTACCGCCGGATGCTGTGGGAGACCGAGCGTGTCGATGCACCGCTGTCCGAACTCGAAGCCATCGCGCGCGCCGATCTAAAACGCAATCAGCAAGCGCTGGCCGATGCTTGTCGAACATACGCGCCGGGCACCGATCTCCGCGCCTGTTTCGCCAAAATGGCCGCCAACAAGCCGGCCGGTGGCGCAGTCGAAGCGGCGCGCCGCCAACTCGGCGAACTGAAAGCCTTCCTGCTCGACGCCGATCTGGTCTCGATTCCCGGGACCGAAGAAGCCCTGGTCGCCGAAGCGCCGCCTTACGCCCGGTCGAACTTCGCCTACATCAACATTCCCGGCCCGTGGGAAAAAAATCAGCCCAGCGTGTACAACATCGCCCCGCCGAACCCCGCCTGGCCGCCGCAGGTACAGGCCGATTACATTCCCGGCGAGGCCGACCTTTTAGCCACATCTATCCACGAAGTCTGGCCCGGTCATTTCCTGAACTTCCTGCACGCCAACCGCGCGTCGTGGATCTTCGGCCGGGCCTACGTCGGCTACGCCTTCGCCGAGGGTTGGGCGCACTACACCGAAGAGATGATGCTCGACGCCGGCCTGCGCCACGGCGACCCCGAAGCCCGAATCGGCCAGATCGCCAATGCCCTGTTGCGCAACGCCCGCTTCCTGTCGTCCCTCGGCCTGCACACCCAAGGCTGGACAGTGGACGACGCCCGCCGTTTCTTCATCGAGCAAGGATTCCAGGACGAAGGCAACGCCATCCAACAGGCGGCGCGCGGCACTTACGACCTGGCCTACCTCAACTACAACATGGGCAAACTGATGATCATGCGCCTGCGCGACGATTGGACCGCAAGCCGCGGCGGCCGCGCCGCCTGGAAAGCCTTCCACGACGCCTTCCTGAGCTACGGCGGCCCACCGATCCCACTCGTCCGCCAGGCGATGATGCAAGAAAACAAACCCATCACCGCCTTTCCGGAATTTTTGCAAAACAGCGCGGATTGAAACTGCGGGCGGAACAACGACTCATCCGGCGCAACACGACAGTTGCTTCACGTCCTTGGTGAAGGTCTGGGCAGCGAGCTTTAAGCCCTCGACCATCGTGAGATAAGGGAACAACTGGTCGGCCAGCTCCTGCACCGTCATGCGCGCCCGGATGGCGAGCGCCGCAGTCTGGATCACCTCGCCCGCTTCAGCGGCCACCGCCTGTACGCCGAGCAAACGCCCACTGCCGGCTTCGGCCACCAGCTTGATGAAACCGCGCGTGTCGAAGTTAACGAGCGCGCGCGGCACGTTGTCCAGCGTGAGCGTGCGGCTGTCGGTTTCGATGCCCTCGTGGTGCGCTTCCTGCTCGCTCAAACCCACGGTGGCGACCTGCGGGTCGGTGAACACCACCGCCGGCATCGCCGTCAGGTCCAACGCTGCTTCGCCGCCGGTCATATTGATCGCGGCACGGGTGCCGGCCGCCGCCGCGACGTAAACGAATTGCGGCTGATCGGTGCAATCGCCGGCGGCATAAATGTGCGGGCTGCTGGTGCGCATGCCTTGGTCGATGACAATAGCCCCTTGCTTGTTCAGCGTCACGCCTGCCGCTTCCAGGTTAAGGCCCTGTGTATTCGGGTTGCGGCCGGTGGCGACCAGAAGCTGGTCGACGTGCAGCGCGCCCTGTCCGGTGGTCAGCTCGAATTCGCCATCCTGGTACGCAACCTGGCTGGCCTGCGTGTGTTCCAGCACCTCGATGCCTGCGGCGCGGAAAGCGGCCGTGAGCGCCGCGCCAACGGCCGGATCCTCGCGCCAGAGCAACGTGTGGCGCGCCAGGATTGTGACCCGGCTGCCCAGCCGCGCGAAGGCCTGAGCCAACTCCACCGCGACCACCGACGAGCCGATGACGGCCAAGCGCTCGGGAATCGTGTTGCTCGCTAAGGCTTCGGTCGAAGTCCAATAGGGCGTGTCTTGCAAACCAGCAATCGGCGGGATCGCCGGGCTGGCGCCGGTGGCGATCAGGCAGCGGTCGAAGGTGACCCGCTGTTCGCCGCCCGCGGTCAATTTCACCGTCAAACGATGACTGTCCTTGAAGCGGGCCGCGCCGCGCAACACGGTGACAGCGGGGATGCCCTCGAGGATGCCTTCATACTTGGCGCGGCGCAGTTCCTCGACGCGCGCCTGCTGCTGCGCCAGTAGCCGGTCGCGCAAAATGGTCGGCGGGGCGGCGGAAACGCCTGCGTCGAACGGACTGGTACTGCGCAGGTGGGCGACGTGCGCGGCGCGGATCATGATCTTGGATGGCACGCAACCGACGTTGACACAGGTACCGCCGATCGTGCCGCGCTCGATCAAAGTCACGCGCGCGCCGCGCTCGACGGCCTTCAGCGCCGCCGCCATCGCCGCACCGCCGCTGCCGATCACCGCGATATGCAACGACTCGCGGCCGCCGGATTCTTCGACTGCGCAACAATCATCCATGGTCTTGTTCCTTTGCCTTATGACGTGATTCGGCACAACGCCGGTTAGCCGGCTAGGCCAAATCCCAAATCGACACCACAAACATCATACCGAGCGCCGCATAAGTGACATTGCTGCTCCATCCGTACTTGAACCAGGGATACAGCGAAAGCAGCAATAGCACCGGCCCGATCATGCCCAGCAGGCTGCGGTGCCACTGCCGGTGCGCGAACCAACCCAGGACATGGGCGGCCAGCACCAGCCAGGCGAACGCCGGCAGCAGCGTGTTGACAAACAACCCCTCCCAACGACTGAGAAATCCCAAGCCGACGGCGGCGGCGAGACCGGCGATAGCGGGGAAACACATGGCGCAGCCCGCGGCGGACACCAGCGCACCGAGCGAACCGGTTTTGTCACCGAGCCGCGTGAACCACGATAAAAAATTGATCGTCATCGTTGGCCTTCATCCTATTGAGACTGTTAAACTTAAACCCGTACCTGAGTACGGAGTCAAGCATTGACCAAATCGCCTGAGGATTTCACGATCGGCCAACTGGCCAGCGCCGCCGCGGTCAACGTCGAAACCATCCGTTTTTACCAGCGCAAAGGACTGCTGCCCGAGCCGGACAGGCCCTATGGCAGCATCCGCCGCTACCGCACGACCGATCTCGCGCGCCTGAGTTTTATTAAATCGGCGCAGCGCCTCGGCTTCACATTGGACGAGATCGCGCAACTGCTGGTGCTCGATGACGGCACGCACTGCGCCGCCGCGCGCGCGATCGGCGAACGGAAACTCGCCGCCGTCAAGCTGCGGATCGCTGACCTCAAACGCATGGAATCGGCGCTAGCCGCTCTGCTCAAACGCTGCGCGACAAACCGGGGCAAAGTGCGTTGCCCGCTGACCGAATCGCTGCACCAGCACAATCGACGGACATGACCCGCGGCGACACGGCTGCATCAGCAAGATATATTTTTATCCATACTATGCCTTATCACCGACAGCGAAGGAAGTCAGCGTCACACCGCTCGGCGTCGTAGATAACCAACACATTTTCCGCCGGCATAGCTTCATAGAATGTTCATTATTCTGACATTTGCCGGTCACATTCACTTGCTTCAATGACGCGGCCATAAGCCAAACCATCAGGGGCACACCATGCGCTTATCTTCTCCATGGTCTCAGACCGTGACGATATTCCTATGTCTCTCATGCTGCATCCCGGCAGCCCATGCCGAGACTGAAATGCAAACCGAAACGCCGCCCGGCCAAGAACCGGAAACACAATCTCGTGACCGCGCTTCAACCACAGAGCGGGACAGGCAAAGCACAGCAGAAAAAAGCGATGACGAAGCTGTTTCCAAGACCGAACTGGAGCGCATCACGGTACGCGGCACGGCGTTGAATTATGCAAATTCGGTCAATGGTAAACGCGCTGCCGACAACATCGTCGATCGGTTCGATGTCGATGAAATCGGACGTTATCCGGATAAAAACATCGGCGAGACGCTGAACCGCATCCCCGGCGTGTCGATGTTGTTGGAAAAAGGCGAAGGTCGATTTGTGCAGATTCGCGGCATCTCACCTAGGCTCAACAATGTCACCATCAACGGTGTGGCCATCGGCTCCGGCGAGACCGATGACGGCGGACGGCTGACGCCGCTGGATGTTATCGGCGGGGAGTTGCTGAGCAGCGTCGAGGTATCCAAAACTCGCACTCCCGATATGGACGGTCAGGGTATCGGCGGCACCCTGGACATCACCACCAAGCAGCCTTTTGATTACCCCGAAGACTTCGTACTGCTGGTCAACGGCCGCGCCGGCATCGAAACCATCGACAATATCGATCCGGTAGATACCAAACAGACCCCGTGGACTGCCGATCTGACCGCCGCTGGCAAAACCGAAGACCGTCGTTTCGGTTGGCTTGCCGGAGTCTCGTTTTCCAATAGAAAGACCCCGTTGCTCGGCTCTTTCCAGGACGACTGGCGACCGGTTACGTTCGATCCGGACGACACCATTGAAGGTGACGAGCGAACCATCTACATTCCTGAAAACGTCAAAAACAATGTTACCGTGGTCAGCCGCGAACGGCTCAACCTGAACGGTACGCTCGAGTTTCGACCCACCGATTCATCGCGCTATTACTTACGCTCATTCTACGCGGACTGGGATGAATTGCAGTTGCGCAACCGCTTCGAACAAGGACTGAGCAACAATTTAACCAGTCTCACCGACGACCGCAACGGCGTGATCGAAGGCAATCGCGTACAGGTCAACCAGCGCGCCGAACCGACAGACAAGGAATTGTTGTCGGTAGTTGTCGGCGGCGAAAACTTTATTGGCGATTGGACTGCCGATTACCTGCTACAACGCAACGACAACGACATCGACGAGCCCAATACCAATTGGGAATTTCGCTCCGCCGCTTCGACCTTCGGGCCCGACGCCTTCAGCATCACCGATGACGGTCTGGTCATCATCAGTTCGGCTGGGCCGGATCGCCAGGATCCCAATCTTCAAACTTTCCGGCGCGTTCGTTTTTTGGAAAAGGTCAGTCAGGAAAATACCTGGATCGGTGAATTGAACTTACGCCGCGACCTGGCACTCGATTTTGCTGACGAAAGTTATATCAAATTCGGCGGTAAATGGACACGCGCCGAGCGCGATACCAGCTTTTCACAACAACGTTTTGACCTCGGCGCACAACCCTGGACGCTGGCTTTCGACCCAAATTTCAATTTCGGTGGATTCACCAATCCGGTGCCGATTCACAGCCAGCCTAACTTGTGGATCAACATGACTGCACTCGACGCCTTCTTCGAAGCCAACCGGAACAATCCGGAATTTTTCGAGTTCAACGAAGAAGACACTTTTTTGAACGAATTTCAGAACGACTTTACCTTGCGTGAGCGGGTATTCGGCGCATATACCATGGGCAAGCTGGCAATCGACCGCTGGTCGGTGATCGCTGGGTTACGAATCGAAACCACCAATGTCAGCTCCAGTGCTTTCACCATAGTGGAACAAGCTGACATTCTACGCGCCGATCCAATCGTCGCTGGCGGTAAATACACCAATATTCTGCCCACACTGTTGACCACCTTCAGCGTCACTGACGATTTTCTGATTCGCGCCGGCTGGGCACGTGCCGTCGGCCGTCCGGAGTTCGACCAACTGGCGCCGCGCTCGTCGCTCTTGATCGAGGATGACCCTACCGTCGGGACGGTCGGCACGTTGAGTATCGGCAATCCTGATCTCGAAGCGCGCGAATCGGACAACCTGGATCTGTCGCTGGAATGGTACTTCGACGAGGGATCGCTATTCTCGGTGGCGCTGTTCTACAAGGATATCGCCAAGGAAATTATCCCTGCCCCAGAGCAAAGATTCGAAAACTTTGAATTTCAGGGCCAGGTCTTCGATCGATTCGAGATCGCCACTACGACCAATGCCCGGTCCGCTGAGGTCAAGGGCATCGAAGTCAACTTCATCGATAAATTCGAATTTCTGCCAGATCCCTTCGACGGATTTGGTTTTGCCGGATCGGTGACGCTTCTGGATTCGGAAATCGACATCGAAAGAAATGGTGAAGTTGAAACTCTGCCGTTACTGGAGCAAGCCGACAGCAGCATCAGCCTGACGCTGTACTATCAAAAAAACCGTTGGGATCTGGCCGTCACCTACACCCGTAACGACAATTTCCTCACCGATTTCGGTCCGACCCGCGAACTGGATCTTGACCAAGGCGCATTCGGCCGAATCGATGCCCGCGTACAATACAATCTGACCGACAGCTTGAAATTGTTCGTAGAAGGCATCAATCTGAACAACGAGCCAACCACCGAGTTTCAAGGCGGCCTCAAACACCAGAATACCGAGTTTGAATTCACCGGGCGAACGTTTTTCTCCGGTCTGGCGGCACGTTTCTGATGCGTAACCTGCGCTCCATCGCCACCGTACTCGGCTGCTCATTGACTGTCTGCGCGGCAGTAACGGTGGATGAGCCGTCTTTGGCTGTTGCGGCACCTGGTCAAGCCGATCTGCAAGCGACTTTGCTGCGCAGTTATTCGGCTGAAGAAGCCGATCAGGGTGTCGCTGTCGATGCCCAATACTTCTACGCCATTGATAATCACACCATCGGCAAGTATCGCAGGGATAACGGCGACAAGCTCATCGTTTGGGAAGGCGACGATCACGGCCCGTTGCAGCACATCAATAGTTGCCAGGTGGCCGGCGAGCGGCTGATCTGTGCGCACTCCAATTATCCATCTGTGCCCATGGCGAGCAGTGTCGAGTGGTTCGAGACGCAAACACTGCAACCTGCCGGCAGCCACAGCCTGGGTATCGATTTACCTGGATCGCTGACCTGGGTGGTGCCGTGGAGCGACGGTTATCTGGCCTGTTTCGCCCACTACGATCATCGCCCGCCGGAAAGCCGGGATCACCGCCACACGACCTTGATTCACTATGACGCCCACTGGCGCCGGCAAGGTGGGTGGACGTTTCCTGAGACCGTGTTGCAACGCCTGGCGCCCTACTCGGCTTCCGGCGGCGCACTGGGCGATGACGGACTGTTGTACGTGATGGGACACGATCGCCCCGAACTCTACGTCCTTGGCCTGCCATGGCAGAGCAGCGTGCTGGTGCACATCGCCACCATTGCCATCAGCGCCGAAGGCCAGGCCTTTGTCTGGGATTTCGTCAGCGAGCGCACTATTTATGCTATAGACCGGCGCCGTCATCAAGTGCTCGTCTTCAAGCTACCTGCCGTCGATATCCCGGCCCACGCGCGGCGCTTCCCCGCCTCACCGCGGCAATAAACATCTTCGCCATCTTTTTGGTTCCCGGCTCGGCCCACGACGGGCGCACCGCGGTGTGGACCACGCTGGCGCACTCGCCGGCAGCGCACGAAACCGAATTTCTGGTCACCGAATACGACTACCAGCAACGCCGGATCGAGATACGCTGCACGGCCGAAAGCGCCACCACGACGCGCATCGATGTCCGCTACACGACGACCGCTCTGTCGCCGGACGGCCTGCGGGACATCGGCCGCTACGGTGAAGCCTTTCTCGAATGCTGGCAGGCGCCGCTGCAACAGGCGCTCGACCGGATGGTGGCCGAGCGATGAACGCAGCGAAAAAAGTCGAACGGGTGCAGACCGGCATCCGCTTCGAGAAACGCACCCTGAAAGTGCTGAAGGCGCTGGCGGAATACCTCGACCTGACGCTCGGCGACCTGATGGAAGGCATCGTGCTCCACGCCTTCGAAGGCAAGGTGCCGTTTTCGACGGAAACCTTGCAGCGCATCGAACAGATCAAAGCGCTCTACGGCCTCGACCTGACCGCCGCCGACAGCCATCGCCTGATTTCGGATGACACATGACCCCGAGACAATCGGACGCGCCTCGTCCCGTGCCGCGAGAGCCGCGATAACGTCACCGGCACTCGCATCATTCAGCTTGCACCGGTGGTTTTCGCGTCGTTTTCCCGATCGGCTGATCGGGTAGCGCCCCAAACAGCGGCAATATCCGCGACAATACCTCGCGCAACAAGTCCAGATCGGCATCCGCCGCTTTTTTTTGCTTTGCGTTCCCGCCAGTCCAGGGTATGTACCAGGTTGGAGACCACTACGCATGACTGGCTGAGGCTGGTGACCGGCACCTCGGTGTGGGCCCCACGAATACTGGTGCTGATCGGACAGCCGATCAGCAGACCGCTGCGTTCGTTGTACTGCCGACTGGTCAGGACGATCGCCGGCCGGTATTTGCCGATTTCCTTGCCCCGTACCGGCTCGAAATCCAGCCAAACGATTTCGCCACGCTGTGGAACATAGCGTCCCATCAATCTAACGCTTCACCGGGTAAGAGAACCGGCAGTTCATCGGCGTGGGCCGTATACGGCGTCAAGCCGCTCAGCAGTTCCGCTTCCGTCCATACCTTCGGCGGCTGTGCCCTTTTGCGGATCAGCAAGCCTTCAGGCGTTCGCTCGATCGTCACCGGCGTGCCTTTTTCGAGCCCAGCGAGTTCGGCAACAGCCCGAGTGATACGAAGCCCCATGCTGTTGCCCCATGTTTGCACACAGGTTTCGAAGCGCAGGGCCGATCTGGACCCAATAGTTGCATAAATTTTGCTCGATTTCATCAAATT
>JRYH01002594.1_pt1 | contig 41449 bp, 42 predicted proteins | sample 235351 | NCBI WGS metagenome assembly JRYH01 (sample SAMN03074221, study PRJNA261480) | activated sludge metagenome | biome: Wastewater Treatment Plant; feature: Wastewater; material: Activated sludge; isolation source: activated biomass of a wastewater treatment plant treating wastewater... ...
ACGACCGGCGACCAGCCCCCCGCGGACATTCGGCGCATCTTCATCCGGCAGCTGCAGATCCTGGGCTCGACCTTCGGCGATCTGTCGGAATTCCAGGACCTGCTGGGTTTCGTCGAGCGGCGCGGCATCATGCCGGTGATCGACAGCGAGTTCGGCATCGAGCGCGTCCACGAGGCGCTGAGCCGGCTCGAGTCCGGCCAGCAGTTCGGGAAGATCGGGCTGGATCTGACGACCTGAACCGGTCACGGCGCTGCGCGCGGGCCGCTCAAAGGCGCAGCACGTCGCCCTTCAACGAATAGAGGATCGCGACCACCTCGTTCGTCTCGGCCTGCGCCACGCCGTGCGAGGCCAGCGCGTCGACGATGTCGTCCACCGTGGCGAGGAACTCCTGCTCGCTCACGTTCAAGCCGGCGTGCGCGACGCGCAGGTCGCGCCCCTCGTAGGCCTGCGGCCCGCCGATGCCGGCGCAGAAGAACTGCGTGCCCAGCTTCTTCAGGTGCGGTAGGTCCTTGCCGCGGAACCGGGGGGCGAGCAGCGGGTTCACCGTGTGACGGTCGATCGACTCCTCGACGATCGAGGAGATCCGTTCGACGCCGCCCAGTCGCTGATAGAGCGTCTCGTTCATCCCTGTCTCCCGGTCATTGGCGCAGCTGCGCCAGCCACGAGGCATATTCGGCCTCGCCCGCGCGCGGCCGGAACCAGGAGGCGTACTCCGCCTCGCCGGCCTGCCGCGCGCGCTGCTCCGGGCCGTCGTCGTCGAGCACGCGCAGGATCCTGGCCGAGACTTCGCCCAGCGCGTCGAGGCGCGCCGGCGCGAGCGGCTCGGTGAAGGTCAGCGTCGCCCCGCGTCCTTCGCGGGTCGATAGGGTGATCCGTGAAAGGCTCATGATGGTCTCCTCGCGTTCGGCCTGTCTGCCGGGTGTCGCAGGCGCGTCGACGGCCTGCACGTTTCGAAGCTTGCGCGGCCGAGCGTTCCCGAACCGTTCCCGGCGAACGCGCTCTCCCTCCGCGCCCCTTGTTGCATGGCCCTGCCGGGAGGACACTTCCCCTGTCTCTCGCGGGACAAGGGAGGGCGCATGAGCGATTCGACCGAAGGCATCCGGATTCGCCTGCTGGGAGATTTCCGGCTGACGATCGATGGCGCTGCCGTGCCGCCCGAGCGATGGCCCGGCCGCCGGGCCGCGGAGCTCGTGCAGTTGCTGAGCCTCGCGCCGGGCCATCGGCTGCCGCGCGAGCTGGCGATCGAGGCCCTGTGGCCGCAGCTCGACGCCGAGGCGGGCGGCGCCAACCTGCGCAAGGCGGCCCACCACGCGCGCCAGGCGCTGGGCCGGGCCGACGCCGTCGTGCTGCAAGGGGGGCAGGTGCTCCTGTGCCCGTCGCTCCCGGTCGCTGTCGACGCCGCGCGCTTCGAGGCGCTCGCCGATGCGGCACTGGCCTCGGGCGACGCGGGGGCTTGCGCGGCCGCCGCCGATGCCTGGACCGGCGAACTGCTCCCCGGCTCGCCCTACGAAGCCTGGGCCGAGGCCCCGCGCGCCCGCCTGCGCGCACGCTACCTGGAGCTGCTGCGCGCGAGCGCTCAGTGGGAGCGGCTGGCCGAGGCGGACCCGGCCGACGAGCCCGCGCACCGTGCGCTGATGCGCCGCGAGCTGGCCGCCGGCAATCGTCCGGCCGCGATCCGCTGGTACTTCCGGTTGCGCCGCGCGCTGCAGCGCGCGCTCGGCGTGCCGCCCGACCGCGAGACCGAGGCGCTCTACGAGGAATGCGTGACCGGCCTGCATCCGCCGGGGCCGGCCTTCGTCGGCCGGCAGGCGGAGCTGGTGCGCGCAACCGGATGGCTCGCCGCCCCCGAACGCGAGCGCGCCGGCGGCGTGCTCGTGCGCGGCCCCGGCGGCATCGGCAAGAGCGCGTTCTGCGCCCAGCTGGCCGGCCTCGCGCGCGATCGGGGCTGGACCGTGCTCGAGGTCGACGCCGGCCAGGCCCGATCCCCCTACGCAGTGACCGCCGCCGCGATCGAGCGCCTGCTGCTCGACGACCGATCGCTGCTCGACCGGATCGGCGCCCCTGCCCGCTCGGTGCTGGCGATGCTCTCCGACCTCGCCGCGCCCGCGGCCGTCCTGCCAGGGCCGCTGGGACGGCACCAGGTGATCGGCGCGTTCCGGCGGCTGCTGCTGGCCGCGTCCCGGGGCGGGCCGGTCGCGCTGCTCGTCGACGACGCCTACCTGGTCGACGAGGCCGACGCCGACCTGCTGCTGCAACTGGCGGTGACCGGCCGGCCGGTCCACGTCGTGCTCGCCCTGCGCCAGCCTGCACCGGCCCCGAACCCGGCGCTCGCGGCCGGCATGGCGCGGCTGCTCCGGGGCCGCCACCTCGAGGCGATCGACCTCGGCCCGCTCGGCGAGGACGAGACCGCCGAGCTGCTCGCGCAGGCCACACGCCGGCCGCTCGCCGACGCGCTGACGCAGCGCCTCCTCGGGTTGGCCGAGGGCAATCCGTTCGCCGCGATCGAGCTGGCGCGTTGCGCCGATGCCGGCACCCGGCTGCCCGAGAGCGCCCGCGAGGCGATCGCCGAGCGGCTGTGCGACGTGAACGAGGAATCGATGCCGCTCCTCGAGCGGCTGGCGCTGGTCTCGGACGCCTTCGACACGAGCACGGCGGCAGCGCTGGCCGACGGCGACGAAGCGCGCGCCGGCGCGCTGCTCGACGCCGCGATCGAGGCCGGCGTGCTGGTCGTGTCGGGCATGCAGTACCGTTTCCGGCAGGAGCTCTTGCGCCAGGCGCTGGTCGAGCGGGTACCGCCGCACCGGCGGCTCCGCATCCACCGCGAGGCGGCCCGGCAACTGGCCGAGCACGGCGCGCCGCCGGGGCTCGTTGCCCGGCAGTGGCTGGCCGGCGGCAGCCCCGCCGAGGCCGCCCCCCGTCTGCTCGCGGCAGCGCGCGATGCGGTCCGGCTGGCCGCCTACGGCGACGTGCTCGGGCACCTCGAGCCGCTGCTGGAGTTCGATCCCGGCCACGCCGAAGCGCTCCGGATGCGGGCCGAAGCGCTCGAGGCGGTCGGCGACCCGGCGGCGGTGGCGGCCTACCGGGCGGCCGCCGATGCGGCCGGCGGACAGGACTGGCACGAGCTGCGCGCCAAGGGCGCGCTGGCGCAGGTCAAGCAGGGCGACCCGGCGGGTGGTCTCGCGGCGCTCGAAGGCGTGCATCCGGTCACCGTCGAGGGCAGGCTGTGCGAAGCGCTCGCCTACAGCGGCGCCGCGGCCCTTGGCTTCGGCGACCCGGCCGTCGGCACCCGAAAGGCGGCCGCCGCGCGCCGGCTGGCGCTGGAAAGCGGCGACACCGCTTCGATCGTGGTGGCCTCGTGGGCGCAGGCCGCAGCCGCCCACGCGCGCGGCGAGCTGCACGGCAGCGTGTGGGCCGACCTGATGGAAACGCGCGACGTGCCGGGGCTGGCGGTGCGCGTGTTCGACGGCCACCTGTGCATGACGCAGCGCTTCCTGTACGGCGCGAGCCCCTACCCGAAGGTGATCGAGTTCGCCGACGCGATCGCCGACGAGGCGCGTCGCCTCGGCGCGGCCCGCGGCCAGGCCTTCGGGGTGACGCTGCGCGGCGAGGCGGAGCTGCTGGCCGGCGAGCTCGACGCCGCCGACGAGCACCTGAAGCTCGGCGGCGCGCTGCACAGGCGCTTCGGCGGCGCGGTCGGCGAGGCGCTGTCGCTGCAGCGGCGCGCGGAACTCGCGCTGGAGCGCGGCCGGCGGGACGAAGCCGCCGACCTGCTCGACGAGGCGCTCGACCTGGCCCGGCAGACCGACATCGGCTTCCACCTGTTCGACCGGATCTACGGCACCCGCCTGCGCCTGGCGCTCGACCCCGAGGCTGGCCTGGCCGCCCTGGAGGACGCGCAGCAGTCGGTGCGCGGCCTGCTGGAGACCTGCCCGGGCTGCCGAATCACCTTCGCGGTGCCGGCGGCGATCGCCGCGGCGCGGGGCGGGCAACTCGAGCTCGCCGAACGCTACGGCGAGTCCTGCGAGTACCTGGCCAACGTGGTCATGCGGCTGCCCGCCTGGCTCGCGGCGCTCGAGGAAGTGCGAGGACACATGGCGCGGGCAAGGGGGCAGGACGCCGCCGTCGCGGCGCGGCACTTCGCCGCCGCGGCCCGGGGCTTCCGCGCGGCCGGGCACCGGCTCGACGCCCGCCGCTGCGACACGCTGGCCGCCGGTCCGGCGTAGCACGCCGGAAACGACGCCGGAAGCAAGGCCGGAAACCGCCCGGTCGCGCAAGCGCGACCGAGTTCATGCTGCGGAGCACGATTGACACAAGTCAATTGAACCGACAGTATTGACCCATGGGAAAACTTGCCGAGCGCCTGGCGGACCAAAGCCGCACGGGTGTGTACCGTGTCGAGCTCACCGAGGCGCTGGAAGAGGCTGCGGGAATCGTCGGCCTGCCGATCGTCCAGGTCTCGCTGCGCGGCGCGACCGCGGATCGCCTGCCCGGCGCGTGCGCGCAAGCGGCCGACGCGCCCGGGCGGATCCTGCTCATCGAGGACTTCGACGATCTGGCGCGCCGCAACGCCGACGCGCTCCGCCCTTTGATCGCGGCGCTCGAGTCGGCCGCCGACCGGCACCGTTCTCGCGGCGACAGCTTCTTCGCGGTGTTCCTCGACCCGAGCCGGCTGCTGGCCATCGGGCCGCTCTACGACCGGCGACAGCATTCGTCGCTGTCCATGCCCACCGAGGCAATCCTGGCAAAGGGAGAAGAATCATGAGCACCGGAGACAAGCAGGTCGACATCGTCCGACGCCACTGGATGGCGGCAAGCGCCGCCGGCGCCGCGGCAGGCCTGAGCGGCTGGAGCCCGTCGAGCCTGGCCCAGGCCCAGCCAGGAGCAAAGCCGATGCCGGCCGTCGCAGCGTTCAAGAAAGCCGACGCGATGATCGTGCACAGCGCGAACGGCATCGAGACGCGGCGCGACGCCTTCGGTTCGAGCGGCATCACCGACGTCGAGCGGCTCTTCCTGCGCAACAACATCGCCGCGCCGAACGCTGCGATCGTCGAGAACCCCGACGCGTGGAAGATCGAGATCGACGGCGTCACCAGCCCGGCCAGCCTCACGGTGGGCGATCTCAAGCGCATGGGCCTGGACACCGTGGCGATGGTGCTGCAGTGCTCGGGCAATGGCCGTGGCTTCTTCAAGCACAAGGCCTCGGGCTCGCAGTGGAAGGTCGGCGCGGCCGGCAACGTGCTGTGGAGCGGCGTGCCTGTCAGGGACGTGGTCGCGGCGCTCGGCGGCGTGCGCCAGGGCATGCGCTACATGACCAGCACGGGCGGCGAGACGCTGCCGCCCGGGGTGGACGCGGCCAAGATCATCGTCGAGCGCTCGGTCCCCTGGACCGCGATGGAAGAAGCGATCCTGGCGTGGGAACTGAACGGCGCGCCGCTGCCCCTGGCGCACGGCGGCCCGCTGCGGGTGATCATCCCCGGCTACTACGGCGTGAACAACGTCAAGTACGTGAAGCGGCTGGCGTTCACCGTCGATGAAACGCAGGCGAACATCCAGAAGTCCGGCTACCGCGTGCGCGACATCGGCAAGAAGGGCGACCCCACGCAGCCGTCGATGTGGGAGATGAACCTGAAGTCCTTCGTCACGCATCCGTCGGAGAACGGCGAAAAGCTGCGCGCCGGCCTGGTGCAGGTGCAAGGCGTGGCCTTCTCGGGCGGCAGCCCGGTCCGCGGCGTCGAGGTCTCGGTCGACGGCGGCAAGACCTGGCAGGCGGCGCGCTTCGTGGGCCCGCACATGGGGCGCTATGCGTGGCGGAACTTCGTGGCGCAGGTCAACCTGCCGCCGGGCCAGTACATGATCACCAGCCGGGCGATCGCCGCGGACGGCAGCACCCAGCCCGAGGCGCGGGTCGAGAACGAGCGCGGCTACGCCCACAACGGCTGGCGCGACCACGCGCTGACGGTGACCGTGGCGTGAGGGGCTTGCGGAGATTCGGGCCGGCGCTGCTGCTGGCCCTGCCGGTCGCCGCCGGCGCCAGCGACCTGGGTCGCGAGGTCTTCACCGAGAAGGCCACGCCGCCCTGCGCGGTGTGCCACACGCTGGCCGCCGCCGGCGCCACCGGCGAGGTCGGCCCTTCGCTCGACGAGCTCAAGCCGACCAGGTCGCAGATCCTCGAGGCGGTCCGCACCGGCGTCGGCGTGATGCCGCGCTACACCGGACTGCTCACCGAGGAGCAGATCGAGGCCGTCGCGGAGTTCGTCCACAAGTCGACCGGCGGGAACTGAGGGCGGCCGGTCGCGACCGCAGCTTGACTCAGGCCCGCGCGGGCAGCACCGACCACTCCGGCTCCTCGAACTCGCCGATCACCGTGATCTCGCAGTGCCTCGCGTGCTTGTCGAGGATCGCGCGCACGATCTCGCTGCCGCGATCGTCCTTGGCATCGCGATGGGCCTTCGACTCCCAGGTCGCGATCGCGAGCAGCGTGTCGGGCTCGCCGATCTTGCGGTGCAGATAGGTGCCGCGCGCGCCGGGCGTGCGCTGGATGATCTCGCTGGCGCGCACCCAGCCCTCGGCGTATTCCTCGACCGTGTAGCCGGGCTTCATGCGCACTTCGAAGATGAACTTCATGCCGACCTCCGCATGGGTCTGCGCAGTCTGGCACGGAAGCACAATGGCGGGGCGCTAGCTGGCGGCCCGGCCCTGAGGCGCGCAGCGTGTCACTCGAAGCGGTTGCTCAGCGTCCCGATGCCGTCGATCTCGATCCGCACCACGTCGCCGGTCTTCAGCCAGCTCGGCGGGGTCAGGCCCATGCCCACGCCGGCCGGCGTGCCGGTCGCGATCACGTCGCCCGGGTAGAGCGTGATGCCGCGCGACACGGTCTCGATCAGCGTCGGGATGTCGAAGATCAGGTCGGTGGTGCGCGCGTCCTGGCGCAGCTCGTCGTTGACCCAGCAGCGCACCCGGGTGTCGGTGCCGTCGAGCTCGTCGGCGGTCACGATCCACGGCCCCATCGGGCAGAAGGTGTCGAAGCTCTTGCCCATGTCCCACTGCTGGTGGCGCATCTGCACGTCGCGCGCGGTCACGTCGTTGACGATGGTCCAGCCGAACACGTGCGACAGCGCGTCGGCGCGCGAGATGTTCTTGCCGCCCTTGCCGATCACCAGCGCGAGCTCGGCCTCGTAGTCGATCTGCGAGGACGCCGCGGCGCCCGGCAGTCGGACGGTCTCGCCGTTGGCGATCACGCACTCGGGCACCTTGGTGAACACGATCGGCCACTGGTCGACGGCCTTGGCGCTGTCCTTGAATACGGTTTCGCGCAGCTCCTTCGCGTGCGCGTGATAGTTGCGCCCGACGCACCAGAGGTTGCGGAACGGGCGCGGCAGCGGCGCCTCGAGCTTCACGTCGCTCAGGGGCGCGACGGCCCCGGTGGCCATCGGCATGCGCGCGCCGGCGGCCGCGCGCTCGATCAGCGGCTGCGCGCCACGCGAGGCGTCGTCGAGCTCGAAGGCGGTGACGGTGCGGCCGTCGGCCGACACCTGGCCGACGTGGCGGCGGCCCTGGTACTGGTAGGTGGCGATGCGCATGGCGGGTTCCTGTTGGCTGCTTCGGGGGCCGAGGAACGAATGCTACCCGAGCCGCGGGCGACTCACGGACGGCGCCATGTGCGACTCACTGACGGATGTCGGCCCAGCCGGCCCCGGTCAGGCCGCGCAACTGCCCGGGCGCCAGCGGAAACACCGAGAAGGGCGTGCCGCCGGCCGCCCACACGGTCTCGAATCGCTGCAGGTCCTCGTCGAGCAGCAGCTTGACCGGCTGCGCATGCCCGATCGGCGCCACGCCCCCGATCGCGTAGCCGGTCGCCTCGCGCACGAAGTCGGCATCGGCCCGGCCGAGCGGCTCGCCGACCAGTGCGGCCACCTTGGCTTCGCTGACCCGGTTGTCCCCGCTGGCCACGACCACGACCGCCTGGCCGCTCTGCCTGCCGCGGAACACGATCGACTTGGCGATCTCGGCCACCGAGCAGCCGATCGCGGCGGCGGCTTCGGCGCTCGTGCGGGTGGGCTGCTCGAACTCGACGACCTGCGCGTCGATGCCGGCTTCGCGCAGGAGCCGGGCGGTGCGCAGGGCGGTGGGGTGCTGGGCGGGTTTCATTGCGCGCTCGCCGGGCTCCAGCCGTCGGTCAGCGTCTGCATGAAGGCCACGATGTCGTCGACTTCCTTCGAAGTGAGCCGCAGATTGCCCAGCTCTTCCGTGTTCACGATCGCCACCATCTCGGGCCGCGGCCAGCAGCCGAGCCGCAGCGCATCGGCCTCGGATACCAGGGCGTCCTTGCAGCGCGGCTTGAGGTCGCGGGTGTTGTAGAAGTCGACCACGCCGCGCAGCGTCTCGAAGTAGCCGTTGTGCATGTAGGGCGCGGTGAGCGCCACGTTGCGCACGGTGGGGACCTTGAACTTGCCGTACTCGCCGGCCTTGCCGACCACGCCGCCCAGCCCGAGGTCGACATGGGCCTCGCCGGCCGGGTTGTGCGCGGCAGCCAGTCGGTAGAAGGGGTTGGCCGGGTTCTTCGGCACCCCGAGATTGTCGTAGGTGAAGTCGGTGCCGAGGCCGCCCCGGCCGTCCGGGCCCTTCGCGATCGGGTGGCAGGCCGCGCAGTTGCCCTTGTCCTCGCGCTCGAAGAGCGCCAGGCCCCGGCGCTCCTGCGCGGTGAGTCGGGCGCGCCCGGCCAGCCAGGCGTCGTACTTCGACGAGAAGGGGCTGAACACCGGCGTGCGCTCCCACGCGGCGATCGCCTCGGCAATCCGCTCGTAGGCCTGCTCCGGGTCGGCCAGGGCGCTCGCGCCGAACACCTCGGCGAAGAGCGGCGCATACGGCGCCGCCCGGACTTTCTCCACGACCTGCGCGGCATGCGAGTTGGCCATCTCCAGCGGGTTCAGGAAGGGCCCCTTGGCCTGCTCCTCGAGCGTCGCGGCGCGTCCGTCCCAGAACTGGCCGCCCACGTAGTGCTCCTCGGTCTCGTCGAAGTGGAACTTCGGGCTGAAGGCCATGTAGGCGGCCGAAGGCGTGTTGCGGTCGCCGAACAGGCCGGCGCGCACGCCCTTCGAGGTCGGCGCGCTGCGATCCGGATCGGCGAAGCCGGCGCCCAGGCCGTGGCAGGTAGCGCAGGCCTGTCCGGGCGGGTCCGACAGGTTGACGTCCTCGAACAGCAGCTTGCCCAGCCGCTCCGTCGGTGTTGCCGCCCGCAGCACCGTCGACTCGGCCGCCTTCAGGTTCTCGACATGCCCGACCTGGCCGACGACGGCCGTGGCGGCCAGGGCGATCGCCGCGCCAATGAGTGCGTACCTCGGCACCTGCATTCTCCGATATTCCCCGATTTCAGGCCTGCCAGACGCCGTACCCCGCCTCGCGCAGGGCCACGGCCAGCTCGACCTCCATCTCGCGCGCCGCCTCGTAGGGCATCGGATTGTAGACCTCGTAGAGTTCGGGCAGCAGCCGCAAGCCGTACTCGGTCACGAAACGATTCGCCTTGATGCCGGCCTTGTGGCGATCGAACCGCCGGTCCGGGTCGAGCCCGGTCATGCCCACGTAGACGCAGGGCATGCCGGGGCGGTAGGCCGGGTTGGCCTTGCGGAAGCGGGGCTCGTCGAGGACGCGCAAGGACAGCGCGACCACGTAGACGTGGTGGTGGTGCCGGGGTTCGCGACGGGAGGCCATCTTCGATGCCGGTGCGGCTCGCCAGATTGCCACAGCTTGACATTCGTAAAGCTTTCTATATTCTTGGAATTATGAACGAAAAGGATGCAGTCGCCGCACTCGCCGCCCTGGCCCAGGAAGCGCGCCTGCGGGTGTTCCGCGCCCTGGTCGGCGCCGGCCCCGAAGGCATGACCCCGGGCGCCCTGTCGGCCATGCTCGACATTCCCGCGTCCACGCTGTCCTTCCACCTGAAGGAGCTGGCGCACGCGGGTCTGGTCGGCGCCGAGCGCGACGGCCGCAACCTGATCTACCGCCCCTCGCTCGACCGGATGGACGGGCTGCTCGCCTACCTGACCGACCACTGCTGCCAGGGGCGGCCCTGCGGGCCCGTCGCCGCGCGGCGTCGAGCCCACTGTTGAACCGGAGCCGATCATGAAACGCTTCCACGTCCATCTTCACGTCGACGATCTCGGCAAGAGCATCGCCTTCTACTCGAAGCTGTTCGCCGCCGAGCCGGCCCGCGTCGAGTCCGACTACGCCAAGTGGATGCTCGACGACCCGGCCGTGAACTTCGCGATCTCGACGCGCGGCGCGCAGCCCGGCATCGACCACCTCGGCTTCCAGACCGACGACGCGGCCGAGCTCGCCGGCATGAAGGCCCGCGCCGAAGCCGCCGACATGGCGCTGCTCGACGAGGGCACGACCACCTGCTGCTACGCGCGCAGCGAAAAGCACTGGGTGACCGACCCGCAGGGCATCGCCTGGGAGCACTTCCACACGCTGGGCGACATCCCCGTGTTCCGGCAGGCCGACGCCGCGCCGGCTGCCTGCTGCACGCCGGCGCCCGCCGGCAAGCCGGTTGCCGCGCCGGCCAAGGCCTCGGCCAGTTCCTGCTGCTGAGGCAAGGCGACCGCCGAGGGCATGGGTCTCTTCGAACGCTACCTGAGCGTCTGGGTCGCTCTCGGCATCGTCGCCGGCGTCGGGCTCGGCCTGCTCGCGCCTGGCGCCTTCCACGCGATCGCCGCGCTGGAGGTCGCCCACGTCAACCTGGTCGTGGCCGTCCTCATCTGGGTGATGATCTACCCGATGATGATCCAGATCGACTGGGGCGCGGTGAAGGATGTCGGCAAGCGCCCCGGCGGGCTCGCGCTCACGCTGGTCGTCAACTGGCTGATCAAGCCCTTCACGATGGCGGCGCTCGGCGTGCTGTTCTTCCAGCACCTGTTCGCGCCCTGGGTCGATCCCGCATCGGCCAGCGAATACATCGCCGGCATGATCCTGCTCGGCGTCGCCCCCTGCACCGCGATGGTCTTCGTCTGGAGCCAGCTGGTGAAGGGCGACGCCAACTACACGCTGGTGCAGGTCTCGGTGAACGACCTGATCATGATCTTCGCGTTCGCGCCGATCGCGGCCTTCCTGCTGGGCGTCACGAAGATCACCGTGCCCTGGGAAACGCTGCTGCTGTCCACGGTGCTCTACGTGGTGCTGCCGCTGCTCGCCGGCATGGCAACCCGCCGCGTGCTGTCGCGCCGCTCGCCGCGCGCGGTGGCCGCCTTCGTCGCGCGGCTCAAGCCCTGGTCGGTGGTCGGGCTGATCGCCACCGTGGTGCTGCTCTTCGGCTTCCAGGCCGGCACGATCGTGGCCAGGCCCCTGGTCATCGCGATGATCGCGGTGCCGCTCGTCATCCAGACCTACGGGATCTTCGCGGTGGGCTGGGCCGGCGCCCGGCTGCTGAAGCTGCCGCACGAGATCGCCGGGCCCGCCTGCCTGATCGGCACCTCGAACTTCTTCGAGCTGGCGGTGGCGGTGGCGATCTCGCTGTTCGGGCTCGATTCCGGCGCGGCGCTGGCCACCGTCGTCGGCGTTCTGGTCGAGGTGCCGGTGATGCTGTCGCTGGTCTGGGTGGTCAACCGGGCCGCGCCGGCGTGATCGCCATGGTCGCGCATTCCGCTCATTTTCGGTAAGGTTGGGCGCACGCCCGGAGCCGCACGCACGCCTCCGGCCGATCCGGCCTCCGAGGAGAGGACATGGCCCTCTACTGGCGCATCTGGGCCGCGGTGACCCTGACGATGCTCGTGGTGCTCGGCGTGTTCGTGGCGCTCGCCACGGTCCGCTTCGCCAGCATCAATGCGGCGCTCGTCGAGGAACGCCTGGTGGTTCTGGCCGATCGCACGGTCGCGCCCTTCGCCTCGGCCGTTCGGCTCGGTCTGTCGTTGTCTGCGGTCCGCAATGCCACGGCACTGCTCGAGCGGGCACGCCAGACCGACGACGCGATTCTCGCGATCCACGTGTTCGAACCCTCGGGCCGGATCGTCCATTCGACCTCGCCTCACGCGCCGTTCGCGATCCCGCCGGAAGCCTCGCGGGCCCGGACCGGAGAGACGGGCACCGCCTGGTTCGGCGAGACGGGTGATGCCTTCGTCGGCGGCGTCGAGATTCCGGGACGCGACGGCGCAAGCGCAGGGGGAATCCTGGTCGTCTACCCGACAAGCGACGGGCTCACGCGAACCCGCGCGATGCTCGCGAACCTGTCGCTCGCGTCGATCGGCGTGCTGCTCGCAATCGCCACGCTCGGCGCGCTGCTCCTGCGCTGGGGACTCGCTCGCCAGATCCGCCGATTTGCCGCGATCGACCGCGAGGTGCTCGCTTTCGAACAGGCCGCCTGGCGCAGCGCGGCCGACGGCAGCGCGCCGCCCCCCAGCGGCGGGACCGGGCTTCACGAGCAACTCGAACTCGCCGAGCTGAGGTACCGCGATGCGGGACGAGCGCTGGCCACGCGCGCCGGCCTGCCGGGCTGATGGCGTACCGAAGCTTCGGCCCCGGCGAGGGGCTCCGCGCGCGGCTGGTCCCGATGCTCGTCGCGCTGCTCACCGCCGCGGTCCTCGCGGCGGGCGTGACCGCCGTCGTGATCTTCAACCAGGCGATCGAGCCCGAGCTCGCCAAGCGCACCCGCCTGATCGGCTCGGTGGTCCGAGCCGAACTGCAGCGTGCGCTCGACCTGGGCATGCCACTCGACGCGATGGCCGGGCTCGACGCGTACCTGGGCGACACCCTCGCGCGCTTCGGCGAGGTCGAGCGCATTGCCGTCGTCGACGCCGATGGCAGGACGATCGCCGAGGCCCGACGTCCGCCGACGCCGACGGGGTTCGGTGCAGCCGGCGTCTCGCTTCTCCTGCCGCCGCGGCAAAACGCTCAGGCGCTTCCGATCGTCGACGGCAACCGACTGGTCGGCGAGATCAGGGTCGACACACGGCCCGGTTTCGTCGAGTCGCGGTTGACGGATGTCTTCCTCGACGTCCTCGTGCTGGCGATGGTCGCTGCGCTCATGGCTGTCGAGCTGGCGGCGGCGATCGCGACACTGTCGGTCGGCAAGCCGCTGGCGCGCATCAATCGCCTGCTCGCGCAGCAGGCCGAAGGCGACTTCCGGAACCGGATCAGGCCGGGTGGGATCGGCAGCCTGGGACGCGTGGCCGAGCGACTGAACGATCACGCCCAGGATCTCGCCGAACGGCTTGCCGCACTGCCGGCGCGGCTCCGCGGCAGCGTCCTGGCGAGCGGCGAGCTCAGGATCGCCGACGGTCAACCGTCCAAGCTTCGCCTGTCGGACGTCGGCGACATCCGGCCCGCGCTCTTCCTGTTCTCGGTCGCCACCGAGGTGTCGGTTTCCTTCCTGCCGGTGTTCGCACGGGCTGCGCAGCGTCCGTCGTGGCTGCCGCCCGAGATTGCGGCGGCGGCGCCGCTGATGGTCTACCTGCTGGCGCTCGCCGTGCTGGCACCGCTCGCCGGCACCTTGGCCCGCCGGTACGGCCCTCGTCGACTCTTCCTGGTGTCGGTACCGCCGGCCGCGCTCGCGCTGGCTGCACTCGGATTCAGCGACAGCGTCCCGGAGATCACGTTCTGGCGCGGCGTGATGGCGATCTTCTACGCGCTTGCCACGATCGCAGGGCAGGAGTACGCGCTGCGCGCAGACGCAGGCCGTGGCGCCACGCGCTCGATCGGGACTTTCGTGGCGGTCGTCTACGCGGGCGTGTTCTGCGGCTCGGCCCTGGGCGGCGTGATCGCGGGGCGATTCGGCTTCGGCGCGGCGTTCGTGGCGGGCGCGCTGCTCGCACTGCTCGCCGGCGCGATCGGCGCATTCACCATGCGCGGCGACGCCGGCGATCCGGACATGACGCGACGGCCCGGCGAGGCACGCGCCGCGGCCAGCGCGAGGGCTGCGCAGGCCGCGGCGCGCTTCGACACCCGGTTCGTCGCACTGCTGCTGGGCGCCGCCGTGCCGATGAGCACGGCCACGGCGGTGTTCGTCTGGTTCCTGACCCCGCTGATGCTCTCGGGCGCAGGCTCCGGGCCTCCCGAGATTGCGCGCGTCGTGATGCTCTATTACCTTCCGGTCGTGGTGCTCGGCGCGATCGTCACCCGCTGGGCCGACGGGCACATCGGCCCGCGACCGCTGGTGATGGCTGGCGCGAGCGGATCCGGCCTCGCCCTGCTCTCGTTGACTGCGTGGAGCGGGTTCTGGCCGACGGTCGCGGCGATCTGCTTCTTCGGCGTCTTCCACACGCTGATGCGTGCGCCGCTGTACACGCTGGCCGACCGGCTCACCCGCGGTTCCGCGGGCGCGCGCTCGGCACTGCGCTTGTCCGAGAGGCTCGGCGCAATCGTCGGGCTGGCGGCGAGCGCGTGGTTCCTGCCGCTGGCAGGCGCCCAGCGCAGCATCGGCGTCATGGGCGTGATGGTGCTGGCCGGGATTGCGGCCTACGTGGTGGTCGACAGTACCCACGCTCGAGGAACCGACCAAAGGGAGGTCGATCGACATGACTAGACTGCTGCTGGCCGCGATTGCGCTCTGCCTCGGGGTGGCGAACCCTGCCGCCGCGGCACGGTACAAGGTGATGATCGTGACCTGGAACGGGTGCGAGGAGGCCTGCGAGGGCTTCCAGGCCTACCTGCGAGAGAAGGGCGTGGCCGCCGAATTCATCGTGCGCGACGCCGACCGGCACAAGGCGCGCCTGTCGGAGTTCGTGGCCGAGGCGCGCACGAGGCGCGTCGATCTCATCGTCACCTATGGCACCAGCGTCACGCTGGGCGTCGCAGGGAGGCTCTCCGATGCCGGCAAGCCCGGACTCGCGCATGACATCCCCAAGGTCTTCATGATCGTCGCGGATCCTGTCGGCGTCGGTCTCATACGAGGCCTCGACGCACCGGGCCGGCCCGACCTGACCGGCACCTACAACCGGCTCCCCGAGCAGGTGAACATCGATACCTTGCGCGCCTATCGGCCAGGATTCAGGCGCCTCGGCCTGCTCTATCACGCGGACGAGCGCAATTCCGTGCTGAAGCGCGACGAGCTCGCCTCCCTGACGGGCCCCTTGAACTTCGAGCTCGTTGCGCGCGAACTGCCGCTCGATGACAACCGGCTCCCACGCGTCGAGGACATCGGCCGCGGCCTCGCCGAACTGAAGGCCGCAGGCGTCGACTTCCTGTATCTGGGATCATCGTCGTTCCTGCGCGAGAATGCGCAGGCCCTCACGGCTGCCGCCCTCGAGCTGGGCATCCCGGTGCTGAGCCCCTACGAATCGCTGGTCCGCGACTCCCAGGCATTGCTCTCGGTCGCGACCCGCTACGCCGAGATCGGTCGTCTCGCCGGCATGCAGGCCGAGAAGATCCTCGTCGAGAGGCGCAAGCCCGGCGATCTGCCGGTGGCGCGAATGACTCGCTTCGCAGTCGTGATCAACATGCAGGTCGCGCGCAGGCTCAAGGCGTTTCCGCCGCTCGACCTGTTGCAGGTCGCCGAAACCGTGCACTGACTGGCCGCTGGCCGAACCGATGCAAAATGGCAGGTGTCGTCCAGCCCCGAGACCTTGCACCGTGCGCGAAATCACCGGCCACACCCGCATCTACGGCATCCTCGCCGACCCCATTCACCATGTGAAGGCGCCGCAGCTGATGAACCCGGTGTTCGAGGCGCAGGGCTTCGACGGGGTCATGGTGCCGATCCACGTGAAGCCCGAGGACCTCGGCACGGTGCTGGCCGGGCTGCGCGCGCAGCAGAACTTCGGCGGCTTCGTGGCCACCGTCCCGCACAAGCAGGCGATGGTCGCGCACTGCGACGAGCTGACCGACGCGGCCCGCGCGATCGGCGCGGTCAACATCGTGCAGCGCCTGCCCGACGGCCGGCTGCGCGGCGGCATGCTCGACGGCGACGGCTTCGTGGCCGGCCTGCGCAGCCACGGCATCGAGCCGGCGGGCCGCAGCGCCTACCTGGCCGGAGCGGGCGGCGCGGCCAGCGCGATCGCCTGGGCGCTGGCGGTGGCCGGCGTGTCGCGGCTCACCGTCTGGAACCGCACCGCCTCGAAGGCGCGCGAACTGCTCGAGCGGGTGGCGCAGGCCCGACCGGGCCTCGAGACCGCGGTCGGCTCGGCCGACCCCACCGGCCACGACCTGGTCGTCAATGCCACCTCGCTGGGCCTGCGCGAGGACGACCCGCTGCCCTTCGACGCAGCCAGGCTGCAGCCCGGCCAGACGGTCGCCGAGATCATCATGCAGCCCGAGGAGACCGCGCTGCTGAAGGCCGCGAAGGCACGCGGCTGCCGGATCCAGTACGGCAAGCCGATGCTGGCCTGCCAGATCGAGCTGATGGCCGCCTTCATGGGCGCACCGATCGTTCCGGGCCGCGGCTGAACAAACGAGCACTCATGGACAGCTTCGACTACGTGATCGTCGGCGGCGGCGCCGCCGGCTGCATCCTCGCCAACCGCCTGACCGAATCAGGGCGCCACAAGGTGCTGCTGCTCGAAGCGGGCGGCGAGCCCAGGAACTTCTGGATTCCGATCCCGGCCGGCTTCGCCAAGCTGATGCGCGGGCGCGAGTTCAACTGGGGCTTCCAGACCGAGCCCGAGGAGAACACGCGCAACCGGGTCATCGCGGTGCCGCGCGGCAGGGGCCTGGGCGGCTCCACGCTGATCAACGGCATGATCTACGTGCGCGGCCAGCCCGGCGACTTCGACGCCTGGGAGCAGGCCGGGGCGCGCGGCTGGGGCGCGGCGGCGGTGGAGCCGTACTTCCGCAAGCTCGAGGATTACGCACCCGGCGGACCGAAGCGCGGCCACGGCGGCCCGATGCGGCTGCACCGGGTCAGCGAGCGCTTCCAGATCGCCGACGCCTTCCTGAAGGCCGCCCAGCAGGACGGCCAGCCGCTGAACGAGGACTACAACGACCAGCGCCAGGACGGCGTCGGCTGGTACCAGGTGCTGCAGCACGGCGGCCGGCGCTGGAGCACCTACGACGGCTACCTGAAGCCCGCGCGCAGCCGCCCGAACCTGAGGATCGAGACCGGCGCGCACGTGCTGCGCGTCGAGCTCGACGGCGCCCGCTGCACCGGCGTGACCTTTCGGCAGGGCGGCCGCGAGGTCACGGTCCAGGCCGGCATCGAGGTGATCATGGCCGCCGGCAGCGTGCAGACGCCGCAGATCCTCGAGCTCTCCGGCATCGGCAGCCCCGCGGTGCTGCAGCCGCTGGGCCTCCCGGTGCGGCACGCGCTCGAAGGCGTGGGCGAGAACTACATCGATCACTTCTGCACGCGGATGAACTGGCGGCTGAAGGACACGATCACGCTGAACGAGATGGCGCGCGGCTGGCGGCTCGTGCGGGCGGTGGCGCAGTACTTCGCCTCGCGCACCGGCATCCTGACCCTGGGCACCGGGCTGGTGCACGGCTTCGTGCGCACCCGGCCCGAACTGGCCACGCCCGACGCGCAGTACTTCTTCATGCACGCCACCTACGCCAATGCGGCCGAACGCATCCTCGACAAGGTGCCCGGCATGACGATCGGCGTCGCGCAGCTGCGGCCGGAGTCGACGGGCAGCATCCACGTCCGCTCGGCCGATCCGTTCGAAGGCCCTGCGATCCGGCCGAACTTCCTCGCCACCGAGACCGACCGCCGGTGCCTGGTCGACGCGATGAAGATCGCCCGGCGCATCGTCGGGCAGCCGGCGCTGGCGCCCTACGTGGATCTCGAGACCGCGCCGGGCCCGCAGGTTAAGACCGACGACGAGTGGCTGGAGTTCGGCCGCATCAACGGCCAGACCATCTACCACCCGATCGGCACCTGCCGGATGGGCGAGGACGAGCGCGCGGTGGTGGATCCGCGGCTCAAGCTGCGCGGCATCGCGGGCCTGCGCGTGGCCGATGCCTCGGTGATGCCGTCGATGGTGTCGGGCAACACCCAGGCGGCGGTGATGATGGTGGCCGAAAAGGCGGCCGACCTGATCCTGGAAGACGCGCGAAGCGCCTGAGCGCGGACCGCGTCAGCGATACTGCCTCAGGTACTTCCACTCGAAGCCGCGCTTGGCCCAGTGGAACAGCCGCAGCGGCGGCAGCAGCAGGTTCTTCCGCGGCGTGCGCCAGACCAGCGTGCCCTGGTCGATCGCATCCACGATGCACATCAGCTCGACCTGGAAGGTTTCGCTCGACGGCTTGCCGGCCAGGTCGCCCAGCAGGTTGGCAGCCGCCGCGGCGGCCTGCAGGTCGGCCATGTGCGCCTGCTTGGGCATCCAGTCCGGCCCCGGAAAGCTGCCCGAATCGCCGGCCACATAGACCTTGTCGAATCCGGGCACGCGGCAGTGCGCGTCGGCCTGGATCAGCCCGCCGGCCGAGCGCGGCAGCTCGGTGGCGTCGAACCAGGCGTTGCCGGTCATGCCCGGCATGAACAGGATCAGGTCGGCGGAAAACTCGCCGCCCTCGGTGACCACCTTGTCCGCCTCGAAGCGCTGCATCTTGTGGCCGAGGTGGGTGCGGATGCCGCGCCGCGCCATCTCGGCAAGCAGGAACTTCACCGCCTTCGGGCCCAGTCGGTTGCCGGGCTCCTTCGACGGATTGAAGAACACCAGCTCGAAGCGATCGCGCCGGCCTTCCCGGCGCAACTGCTGGTCGATGCCGAACAGGAACTCGAACATCGGCCCGCCGCGCATCGCGCTCGGCTCGTTCGGATTGCCGGCGAATCCGACCGCGATCGTGCCGCCCTGCAGCTCGCGCAGGCGGTCGCGAATCCGCTCCGCCGCGGCGATGCCTTCGCAGGGCGTGATCGCGTGCTCGATGCCCGGCAGCTTCTTGATGAAGCGCCCGCCGGTGGCAATGACCAGCGCGTCGTTGGCCAGGTCGCCCGCGGTGGTCATCACCGTGCGGCCGCCGTCGGCCAGGCCGGTGACTTCGGCGGCATGAAAGCGCACCCCTTGCCGCCGCAGGAAGCCATCGAGGGGAATGACGAGGTCTTCGCGCTTGCGCAGCCCGCTGGGAATCCAGATGATGCCGGGCAGGTAGTGCAGTTCGGCGCGCGGCGCGACCAGCGTGATCTCGACCCCGGGATCGCGCTTGCGCAGCTCCCGGATCGTGGACAGGCCAGCGAAGCCTGCGCCCAGGATGGCGATGCTGGCGGGGCGATTGCTCATGGGCCTTCGGTTCTCCGTGGGGCAGGAATGACACAATGACGGCCTTCCGGTCGTGCCGGCACAGCGCCGTCGGCGCAGGCGTCATTCTGCGCCGTGCCGGCCCGCCCGAGTGCTTCCCGCCGTGCTTGCGTTTGCGCGATTCCTGCCCATGATCACGAAACCCCTCGATGCCGCATCGCGATCGCTCGCCTGGCTGGCGGTGTCGGCGGCCGCGCTGCTCGCGGGCTGCGCGATCGACCAGCGCCTGCCCGAGCCGGTGCCGCCGCGCCCCGAGGAAGTCCGCGCGCTGATCGCGAACCTGATGCCGGCCTCGGTCGGCGACCGCGCCGGCTGGGCCACCGACGTCTACGCGGCGCTGACCAGCCTCGGAATCCCCGCCAGCCTTCCGAACATCTGCGCGGTGCTGGCGATCACCGAACAGGAATCGAGCTATCGCGCCGATCCGGCGGTGCCGAACCTGGGCCGGATCGCACGCGAGGAGATCGACCGCCGCGCCGATCGCATCGGCATCCCGAAGTTCGCGGTGAACGCCGCGCTCGGGCTCTCGTCTCCCACGGGCAAGAGCTATGCGGAGCGGATCGCCGCGGCCCGGACCGAGAAGGAACTGAGCCGCGTCTTCGAGGACTTCATCGACATGGCGCCGATGGGCAAGCGGCTCTTCGGCAGCTGGAACCCGGTGCGCACCGGCGGCCCGATGCAGGTGAGCATCGCCTTCGCCGAGCAGCACGCGGGCGCGCGCGGCTATCCCTACCCGCTGACCGGATCGATCCGCGACGAGGTCTTCACCCGGCGCGGCGGGCTGTATTTCGGCACCGCCCACCTGCTCGACTATCCCGCCGCCTACGACAGCCACCGCTACCGCTTCGCGGACTTCAACGCCGGCCGCTACGCGAGCCGCAACGCCGCCTTCCAGAACGCGGCGAGCATTGCCTCGGGCATTCCGCTCGCGCTCGACGGCGACCTGGTCCGGCACGATGCCGGCCGCGACGCGAGCCCCGGCCAGACCGAGCTCGCGATCCGCTCGCTCGGCAAGCGGCTGGGCATCGGCGACGGCGAGATCCGCCGCGCGCTCGAGCTCGGCGACCAGCGCAAACTCGAGGACAGCGAGCTCTACCGGCGCGTTTTCGCCCTGGCCGAGCAGCTCGAGCGCCGGCCCTTGCCGCGCGCGGTGGTGCCGCAGATCGCGCTGAAGGGCCCCAAGATCAGCCGCAAGCTGACGACCGAATGGTTCGCCAACCGAGTCGACGAGCGGCACCGCCGCTGCCTGGCGCGAGCCGCCGACCCGGCAAACGCGGCGACGAACGCGGCAGCGCGCTGACGTGGCGCTTCATCCGGCCATCGTCTTCATTGCCGGGCTGGTGCTGCTCGCGATCGGCGCCGAGCTCGTGCTGCGCGGCAGCTCCCGGCTGGCGGTCATGCTCGGGGTGAGGCCGATCGTGCTGGGACTCACCGTGGTGACCGTGGGCAACAGCCTGCCGGAGCTGGCGATCGGCCTGACCGCCGGCGCGGAAGGCCGCGACGGGCTGGTCGTGGGCAACATCGCCGGCACGAACATCTTCAACATCCTGTTCATCCTCGGCCTGACCGCCCTGATCAGGCCGCTGCCGATCCAGCCGCTCAGCGGTCGGCTCGGCGCGCCGGCGATGCTCGCTGCCACCGTCGCGCTGATCGCCATGTCGCTGGACGGCAGGCTCGGCCGCATCGACGGACTCCTGCTCCTTGCCGCGGCGCTCGCCTACTCGGCAGCCGTGGTGCGGATGAGCCGCCGCGCGAGTCCTGCGGTCAAGCGCGAGTTCTACGAGGAGTTCGGCGCCGAGGCCCTGCTCGCCGCGCCCGGCGCGGCCCGGCTGGCGAGCAACGCGTTGCTGCTGCTGGCCGGGATCGCGGTGATCGCGCTGGGCGCCCAGCTGCTCGTCTCGGGGGCGGTCGACATTGCCCGAACGCTGGGCGTGTCCGACGCGATCATCGGCCTGACGATCGTCGCGATGGGCACCTCGGCGCCGGAGCTCGCGACGACGATCGTGGCCACCATCAAGAACGACCGCGACATCGCGGTCGGCAACCTGGTCGGCAGCAGCCTCTACAACATCCTGGTCATCCTGGGCGCGACCTGCATTGCGATCCCCGGCGGCATTGCGGTGGGCACGGAGATCCTGCGCCTGGACCTGCCCTTTGCCGCCGCGGTGGCGCTGGCCTGCCTGGCGGTGTTCCGCAGCGGAAGGGTGATGTCGCGCACCGAAGGCGCGTGCTTCGTGGGCGCCTACCTGGCCTACCTGGGCACGCTGATCGCGCGGACCTGAGTTTCCGGCAGACCGCGAGTCGCGGGCCGACCGCGGCGCTACTGCCGCTTGCCGCGCCAGATCGACAGCAGCACCCACACCCCACCGGCCACCGCGCCGAGAAAACCCAGCAGGCCCAGCGTGCGCAGCCCGGTGAACGCCGGATCGCCCACCACCGTCATCAGGATCGCGGTGCCGATGATCAGCGCGGCGGTCACGATGCCGATGGTCATGCGGCTCGCGGCGCGATCGAGCTTCTCGCCGAACCGGTCGAGCGCCACGATGTCGACCTGCATGTTCAGCTTGCCGCGCCGCGCCGCTCGCATCAGCTGGCCAAGGTCCTGCGGCAGCGAGGCCAGCAGGTTCATCGCGCTGCCCGCCGCGCGCCAGCCCCGCTTCGCGATGGCGGCCGGCGACTGGTGCGCCAGCAGCACGCGCTTGAGGAAAGGCTCCGCCTCGGCAGCCATGTCGAAGTCCGGGTCGAGTTGCCGCCCCATGCCCTCCAGCGTGATGAAGGCCTTGACCAGCAGCGACAGGTCGGGCGGCAAGGACAGGTCGTTCTCGCGCAGGATAGCCAGCAGGTCGGACAGCATGGCCGCCAGGTCCAGCTGCCGCAGCGGCACGTTGCGGTACTGGTCGACGAAGCCGTCGATCTCGTGGCGAAGCCGCGCCGGGTCGATCTCGCGCTCGGCGTCGCTGCGCCAGTCGAGCAGCACCTCGGCGACCGTCTCGGAATCGCCGGTGACCAGCCCGTGCAGCATCAGCGCCACCTGGTAGCGCCGCTCCTCGGTCAGCCGGCCCACCATCCCGAAGTCGATGAAGGCCAGGCGGTTGCCCGGCAGATAGAAGACGTTGCCCGGGTGCGGATCGGCGTGGAACAGGCCGTCCTCGAGCATCATCTTCAGCACCGCCGCGGCGCCGCGCCGGGCCAGCAGCTTGCGGTCCAGGCCCGCCGCGTCGGCCGCCGCCAGGTCGCGGCCGGGAATGCCTTCGACGAAATCCTGCACGTTGAGCCGCTCGCCGGACCACTGCCAGTGGATCGCCGGCACCACGACATCCGGACTGCCGGCGAAGTTGGCGGCGACCCGCTCGGCAATCCGGCACTCGGCGGCGAAGTCCATCTCGCGGCGCAGGGACAGCGTGAACTCGCGCACCACCTCGCGCGGCCGGTAGCGGCGCAGGTCGGGCGCCTCCGCCTCGAGGATCTCGGCCAGCCGCGCGAGCAAATGCAGGTCGGCCTCCACCACCGGGCGGATCCCCGGACGCCGGACCTTGAGCACGACCTCTTTCCCATCGGGCAGAGTGGCCCGATGGACCTGCGCCAGCGAGGCGGCGGCGATCGGCTCGGTGTCCAGGCGCGCGAACGCGGTCTCGGGCGCCTCGCCGAGGTCCTCGGTCAGCTGCGCGCGGATCGAGGCGAAATCGGCGGCCGGCGCCGCGTCCTGCAGCTTGCCGAACTCCTCGATCCAGTCCGGGGGGAACAGGTCGACCCGGGTGGCCAGGATCTGGCCCAGCTTCACGAAGGTGGGCCCCAGGTCCTCGAGCACGCGCCGCACGCGGGCCGGCGGCTCCAGGCGCGCGAGTTCCTCGGGCGCGCGCCAGTGCAGCGCCTTGCCCGCTTTCTCGAGCGCTCCGGCCATGCCGATGCGCCGAACCAGGTCGCCGAAGCCGTAGCGGATCAGGACGGCCGCGATGTCGTTGGCGCGCGAAAGGTCGCGCGCGGCGCCTATGGCCTGCCAGAGCATCAGCTGCGATCGCTCGGGGGCGCGCCCCTCTCGTCGCTCCGCCCGGACACCGACTGCAGCGAATCGGCAATGCCGCGCAGCATGCCGGCGGCCAGTCCTGCCAGGAGTCCTGCCTCGTTGCGCACGGTGCGCGCGCCGGCCTCGAACTGGTCCTGGGCCGCGTCCGCCAGCGCCCGGGCGAGCTGCGAGGCGGCCGACTGCACCCGGCCGCCGACCGCGGTGCCGCTGGCCCGCGAATGCGCGGCCAGGTCGCGCAGCGTTTCCTGCACGTGGCCGGTCGCGCTGCGGGCAGCTTCCGTCAGCGTGTCCAGGAACTTCGACTCCAGGCCGGCGAGCTCGTCGGCCCGGGTCTTCAGGCCTTCGCGGGAGAACTCGCTGGTGCGGCCAGCGGCTTCCTGGATCGCCAGCTGCGTGGCCTGCGCGGCGGCCGCGAGGGCCTCGTCGAGACCGCGCACCGCCTCCTTGAGTGCGGTCGCGCTCTGCTCGCCCGGCCGGGCCACGCCCTGCTGGGCGCCCTTCAATACCGCGCCCATCACCTGCCGGATGCCCTCGCCGTCGAGCCGGCCCTCGGACAGGGCCGAGAGGGTGATGCCGCGCACGCGTTCGGCGATCGAGGCCGGGTCGCTTTCGACCGCTGCCTTCACTTCGCCTTCGAGCTTCGTCGTATCCTGATCCATCGTTCCTCCGTGTGCCCGGCGCGCGGTGTCGATCGACGGCGCGCCGCTTCGCGATAGTCGCCCATTTTGAGCCTTTACGGTACCGAGTCCGCCGCCCCTCACCGCGACCCGAACGAGCCGGCATGAGCAGCCACCCCGCGCATCGCCCCCGCCTGCCCGCCGCCATCTGGACGCTCGGCTTCGTGAGCCTGCTGATGGACGTGTCCTCGGAGATGATCCACAGCCTGCTGCCGGTCTACCTGGTGGTGGGGCTGGGAGCGAGCGCGTTCGCGGTCGGCCTGATCGAAGGCTTCGCCGAGGCCACCGCCCTGATCGTCAAGGTCTTCTCCGGCATGCTCTCCGACTACTGGGGCCGGCGAAAACCGCTGGCGGTGCTGGGCTACGGCCTGGGCGCCCTGTCCAAACCGCTGTTCGCGCTGGCCCCGGGCGCGGGTTTCGTGTTCGCGGCCAGGCTGATCGACCGGATCGGCAAGGGCATCCGCGGCGCGCCGCGCGACGCGCTGGTCGCCGAGATCGCGCCCGAATCGATCCGCGGCGCCGCCTTCGGGCTGCGCCAGTCGCTGGACACGGTGGGCGCCTTCCTGGGGCCGCTGGTCGCGATGGGCCTGATGCTGCTCTGGGCGAACGACTTCCGCGCGGTCTTCTGGGTGGCGGTGATTCCCGGCGTGCTGGCGGTGGCGCTGCTCTTCCTCGGCGTGCGCGAGCCCGAGCGCGCGCGCGAGCCCCCTGAGCGCGTGCGCGAGCCCCCTGAGCGCGTGCGCGAGTCCCCTGAGCGCGTGCGCGATTCCTCCGACAGCACGCGCGAGTGCGGATCCGTGCGCGAGCCATCCCCGCGCAATCCGATCCGGCGTGCGAACCTCGCGCGGCTGCCGCGCGCCTACTGGTGGGTGGTGGCCTTCGGTGCGGTCTTCACGCTGGCCCGCTTCAGCGAGGCCTTCCTCGTGCTGCGCGCGGAGCAGGGCGGGTTGCCCCTGGCGCTGGTGCCCGTGGTGCTGATCGCGATGAACGTCGTCTATTCGCTGTCGGCCTACCCCTTCGGGAAGCTCTCCGACAGCATGGACCGGCGCGCCCTGCTGGTGCCGGGCCTGCTCGTGCTCGCGGCGGCGGACCTGGCGCTGGCCTGGAGCAGCCACTGGGGATGGGTCTGGCTGGGCGTGTCGCTGTGGGGGCTGCACCTGGGCATCACGCAGGGCCTGCTGGCGACCATGGTGGCCGATGCGGCGCCGCCCGACCTGCTCGGCACCGCCTACGGCTTCTTCAACCTGGTGAGCGGCATCGCGATGCTCGCGGCCAGCGCGCTGGCCGGGCTGCTCTGGGACCGCTTCGGCGCCGAGCAGACCTTTCTCGCCGGCGCGGTGTTCTGCCTGGCCGCGCTGGCCCTGCTGGTCGCTCACCCGGCCGCCGCTGCACGGCGGCGCAGGTGATCGATCAAGGCCCTGGAAGACGCCGACAGCATCGAGTCCGCACGCGAGCACACGACGAACTGCCGCCCCTTCCCGGAACCTCCCCGATGCGATGCGGGTCCGTTCGGGCTAGCATTGGCGGATCGCTCCAGGGAGATCCCCCATGAACGGCATCCGCATTCTCGCCCTGATCCTGATCGTGGCCGGCGCGCTCGGGCTCGTCTATGGCGGCTTCAGCTACACCAAGCAGACCGACGTGGCCAAGCTGGGCCCGATCGAGCTCACCGTGAAGGAGAAGGAAACGGTCAACGTGCCGCTGTGGGCCGGCATCGGCCTGATCGCGGTCGGCGCGGGCCTGCTCGTCTTCGGCGGCGGCCGTCGCTGAGAGGCCGGGACCGCGCATGAGCGACCCGATCCGCCGAGCCGACTTCGGCCGTGTCTCGGTCTTCTTCGGCGAGAAGTCCGGCAAGTATCCGGATGGCAACCAGGTCGTGGTGCACGGCACCGACACGCACGCGATCTTCGACACGCCGCTGGTGGCCAACCGCATCGGGGCCGAGGTCGACGATGCCGAGCTGGTGATCCTGGGCCACGTCCACGAGGACCACATGGCCGGGCTGCATCGTGTGCCACACGCGCCGGTGCACGTGCACGAACTCGACGTCGAGGCCGCGCGCAGCTGGGAGGGGCTGTCGCGGCACTTCGGGCTGGCGCCCGAGGCGGCGCGCAAGATGCTCGACAAGGCGACGCGCGAGTTCCACTATGCGCCGCGGCCCGACGCGATCGCCTACCGGGACGGCGCCAGCTGGAACCTGGGCGGGTCCACCGTGCGCGCGATCCACATGCCCGGCCACACTTCGGGCCACTGCGTGCTGCTGGTCGAGCCCGAGGGCGTGGCCTTCATCGGCGACATCGACCTGAGCGGCTTCGGGCCCTACTATGGCGACGCCACCTCCAGCCTTGCCCAGTTTCGCCGCACGCTGGCGCGCCTGCCCGAGGTGCCGGCGCGGGTCTGGGTCACCTCGCACCATCGCGGCATCTACACCGAGCGGCAGGCCTTCCTCGAGGCGCTGGCCGCCTTCGCCGGCAAGATCGACGAGCGCAGCGATCGACTGGTTGAACTGCTGCGCGAGGCTCCACGGAGCGTGGACGAGCTGGTGGCGATCCGCCTGCTCTACCCGGCCGACTACGAAGAGCTGTGGATCGACGACGTCGAGCGCCGCACGATCACGCAGCACCTCGACGAGCTGACCGCCGCCGGCCGCGTGTCGGAAGTCGAACCCGGCCGCTTGGCGGCGGCCTGAACGCCCGCCAGTCGCCGCCGCCAAGCCGATCCTCCCGACGAGACACGCCATGCTGCCCGGGGTACGCAAGCTGGCCGCGGTGGAGCGAACCCCGCAGGCCAACGTGAAGCTGGGCGCCGCGCTCGCCTTCGTGGCCGGCGCGGCCAATGCCGGCGGCTTCCTGGCGGTGGGCCAGTACACCTCGCACATGACCGGCATCGTCTCGTCGATGGCCGACAACCTGGCGCTGGGCCAGCTCACGATGGCGCTGGCCGGGCTGGCCGCGCTCGGCAGCTTCCTGGCCGGCGCGATGACCAGCGCGGTGCTGGTCAACTGGGGGCGTCGCATGCGGCTGCGCAGCCAGTACGCCCTGCCGCTGCTGCTCGAGGCGGCGCTGCTGCTCGTCTTCGGGCTGCTCGGAGCGGCCATGTCGATGAAGATCGCGCTGCTGCTGCCGGCAACGGTCCTGGTGCTGTGCTTCATCATGGGCCTGCAGAACGCGGTCATCACCAAGATCTCGCGCGCGGTGATCCGCACCACGCACGTCACCGGGCTGGTCACCGACCTGGGCATCGAGCTCGGCAAGCTGGTCTACGTGAACCGCTTCCGCGACGACCTGCGGGTGGTGGCCGACCGGCGCAAGCTGCGGCTGCACGCGCTGCTGATCGGCATGTTCTTCGTGGGCGGCCTGGTCGGCGCGCTCGGCTTCAAGCACATCGGCTACGCCATGACGATCGGCCTGGCCGCGATCCTGGTGCCGATCTCGCTGCGACCCTTCCTCGACGATCTCCGGATCCGCTACCGGGCGTGGCGGCGGCGTTGAAAGCTAGAATCGGGTCGTGGGTGTCCGCGAGCCGGCGGCCTGGCCGACCGGCAGTCCTTTCCCCGAACCGGAGCCGGCCATGAAGTGGCGAGGAAACCGCGAGAGCAGCAATGTCGAGGATCGCCGTTCGGGCGGCGGCTTCGGAGGCGGGGGCATTCGCCTCGGCGGCGGCGGCATCGGGCTGGGCACCATCGCGATCGCGCTGGTCGCGGGATGGCTGCTCGGCGTGAACCCCCTCACGCTGCTGAGCATGCTGGCGGGCGGCGACCCGATGTCCTCGACGCCGACCCAGCAGGCGCCGGCGCAGCGCGGCCCGATCGACGACGAGATGGGCAGGTTCGTGTCGGTGGTGCTGGCCGACACCGAGGATGTCTGGAAGCAGGTGTTCGCCGACAACGGCGGACGCTACCGCGAACCGGTCCTGGTGCTGTTCCGCGGCGCCACGCAAACGGCCTGCGGCGTGGGCCAGGCCGCGATGGGCCCCTTCTACTGCCCCGCCGACCAGAAGGTCTACATCGACCTGGGCTTCTACGAGACGATGAAGAACCGGCTCGGCGCGCCCGGCGATTTCGCGCAGGCCTACGTGATCGCCCACGAGGTCGGCCACCACGTGCAGAACCTGATGGGGATCAGCGAGCAGGTGCGCTCGGCGCAGGCCCGCATGAGCCAGGCCGACGCCAACGAGCTGAGCGTGCGCGTCGAGCTGCAGGCCGATTGCTTCTCGGGCGTCTGGGCCAACCACGCGCACGAGGCCAGGCGCATCCTCGAGCAGGGCGACATCGAGGAAGCGATGAACGCGGCCGCGCAGATCGGCGACGACGCACTGCAGAAGCGCCAGCAAGGCTACGTGGTGCCCGACAGCTTCACGCACGGCACCAGCAAGCAGCGGGTGACCTGGTTCAGGCGCGGGCTGGAGTCGGGCGACTTCAGGCAGTGCGACACGTTCAACGCACGCGCGCTCTGACGCGCCGGTCAGGGCCGCGTCCAGCTGCGAAGGATCCTGTCCGGGTCGTCTTCGCCGCGCGCTTTCGCCGCGGCGGTGGGCGTGCCGATCGCGATCCAGCCAACCAGCGTTTCGCCGGGCTCGCACAGCGCGGCAGTGATGCGCGGGTCGGCGGCCTTGCGGCCGCTCAGCATCTTGGCGCCGTAGCCCAGCAAGTGCAGGGCGTTCATGAAGTTGGCCAGCGCTCCGCCCACCGCGATCCACTGCTCGTGCGGCGGCACGCCTGCCTCGGCGTCGACGCGCGCGGCCAGCGCCACCAGGGCCGGGCCGTTCCAGGCGCGCGCGGCCTCTTCCTTCGCTTCGGCCGCGGACCGGCCGCTGCGCCGCGCGAAGTCCTCGAACAAGGCCGCGAGCTCGGCGCGGCGCGCATCGGGGATCTCGATCAGCCTGACCGGCGACAGGCGCTTGTGATCGGGCGCACGCATCGCCGCCCGCGCGGCGAGCCGCAGCTCGGCTGGTGTCGGGCCGGGCGTGGCCAGCTGGCGCGGGCCGATCGAATGCCGGCGCAGCAGATGCTCGAGCACGGCCTGCGCGTCGGGGACATGTCCGGGGTCTTCCATCCGGTTCTCGGCCTTCGCCGTCTCGTTCGAATCCTGCGCAACTCTAGCGCAGGGCCTTGGCGCATGGCCGAACCGACACGATGCCGAACGCCGCACGTCGTACACTCGCGCACCGAGCCTGATTCTCGCGCCGCCACATGACCTCGCTGCACCGCACGATCGAAGTCTTCCTGGCCTTCCTGCACCTCGGGCTGACCTCGTTCGGCGGCCCGGTGGCCCACCTCGGCTACTTCCGCAACGAGTTCGTCGAGCGCCGGCGCTGGCTCGAGGATCGCGACTACTCCGACCTGGTCGCGCTGTGCCAGTTCCTGCCCGGGCCGGCGAGCAGCCAGGTGGGCATCGCGCTCGGGCTGTCGCGGGCGGGCTGGCCGGGGGCGCTGGCGGCGTGGTGCGGCTTCACCTTGCCGTCGGCCTTCGCGCTGATCCTGTTCGGCTGGGGCATCGCCCAGCACGGCTGGCTCGCGAGCTCCGGCGTCGTGCACGGCCTGAAGCTCGCCGCGGTGGCCGTCGTCGCGCAGGCCGTCTGGGGCATGGCGCGCTCGCTGTGCCCGGATGCGCCGCGCGCCGGCATCGCGATCGGCGCGGCCCTGCTGACGCTGCTCCTGCCGAGCGCCCTGTCGCAGGTCGGCGCGATCCTCCTCGCCGGCCTGGTCGGCTGGCGCTGCCTCGCGGTTGCCGAAGCGGCCCCCGCCGAGCATCGCGGCTACGGCGTGTCCGGGCGCGCCGGCGCGATCGCGATCGCCGCGTTCCTGGCCCTGCTGGTGCTGCTGCCCATCTGGGCGGGCGTTTCGGGTTCCGCCTTCGCCGCGCTGGTCGACGGCTTCTACCGCGCGGGCGCGCTGGTCTTCGGCGGCGGCCACGTGGTGCTGCCGCTGCTGCAGTCGGCGGTCGTGCCCGCCGGCTTCGTGGACGCGGAGTCCTTCACCGCCGGCTACGGCGCGGCCCAGGCGGTGCCGGGTCCGCTGTTCACTTTCGCGGCCTACCTCGGCGCGGTCGCGCAGGCGCCGGGCGCCGAGGGCGGGCTGGCCGCCGGATCGGGGGCAGCCTGGATCGGCGGCTGGCTCGGCGGACTCTCCATGCTGGTCGCGATCTTCGTGCCCGCCTTCCTGCTGGTGGTCGGCGCGCTGCCCTTCTGGGAGTCCTTGCGCCGCCGCGCGGGCATCCGGTCGGCCATGGCCGGCGTCAACGCCGGCGTGGTCGGCATCCTGCTGGCCGCGCTCTACGATCCCGTGTGGACCTCGGCGGTTCACTCGCGCGAGGATTTCGCGGTGGCGCTGGCCGCCTTCGGCCTGCTCGTCTACGCGAAGGCCTCGCCGATCGCGGTGGTGGCCTTCGCCGCGCTGGGCGGCGCGATGATCCCGGCCTTTCTCCCAACCCTCGGACCCTGACCGGACTACGCTCATGACCAAGACCTCCACGCTGGACATCGACGTGCGCTTCGGCCACTGCGATCCGGCGGGCATCGTCTTCTTCCCGAACTTCCATCGGTGGATGGACGCCGCCTCGCTGCACTTCTTCATGCAATGCGGCGTGCCGCCCTGGCGCGAGATGACGGCAACGAACGGCATCGTCGGCACGCCGCTGCTCGAGCACCACACGCGCTTCGTCAAGTCAGTGACCTACGGCCAGCGAATCACGATCACCACCTCGATCCAGGAGTGGCGCAACAAGGTATTCCTGCAGCGGCACGAGATCCGGCGCGGCGAGGACCTCATCTGCGAGAGCGTCGAGACCCGGGCCTTCGTGATCCGCGACCCGCAGGACCCGCAGCGCCTGCGCGCGGTGCCGGTGCCGGCCGACATCCGCGCGAAGTGCGAGTGAGGCGGCCCGCGCCGGCTCAGGCCGACGGCGCCGGCCGGTACTGCAGCGACTTGTACTCGAGGAACTCCTCGAGACCGTAGACGCCGTTCTCGCGGCCGATGCCCGATTGCTTGAAGCCGCCGAAGGGTGCGGCCGGATTCCAGACGCCGCCGTTGATGTCGACCTGGCCGGTGCGGATGCGACGCGCGACCGCGCTGGCCCGCTCGTCGCTGCCGGCCCAGACACCGCCGCCCAGGCCGTAGGCCGAGTCGTTGGCGATGCGCACCGCGTCGTCGTCGCCGTCGTGCGGGATCACGGTGAGCACCGGGCCGAAGATCTCCTCCTGCGCCAGCGTGGCGCGCGAATCCTCGACCGCGAACACGGTGGGGCGCACGTAGTAGCCGCCTTCGTAGCCGGCCGGCACCTCGGGCGCTTCGGCGCCGCCGGTCACCAGCGTGGCCCCTTCGTCGATCCCGCGGCGAATGTAGCCGAGCACCCGCTCCTTCTGCGCGGCCGACACCAGCGGCCCGAGCATCGAGCCCTCGGCCAGCGCCGGGCCCACGGTGAAGCGCTCGGCGGCCTCCTTGGCCATGGCCAGCGCGTCGGCGAGCTTCGCGCGCGGCACCACCAGCCGGGTGTGCGCCGAGCAGGTCTGGCCAGAGTTCAGGTAGCAGTTGCCAACCGTGGCCTTGACCGCCCGCGCGAGGTCGGCGTCGTCGAGCACCACCGAGGCCGACTTGCCGCCGAGCTCGAGCGCGACCTTGCGGATGCCCTGGGCGGCCAGCTCGCCCACCCGGCGCCCGGCCCGGGTCGAGCCTGTGAAGGACACCATGTCGACGTCGGGATGCCCGGCGATCGCCTCGCCCACCACCGGTCCGAGGCCGGTCACCAGGTTGAACACGCCGGCCGGCACGCCGGCGGCCTCGATCGCCTCGGCCAGGATGAAGGCGTTGATCGGCGCCACCTCGGAGGGCTTGAGCACCACCGTGCAGCCGGCGGCCATCGCGGCCGCCACCTTCAGCGTGATCTGGTTCAGCGGGAAGTTCCAGGGCGTGATCGCGCCGACCACGCCGACCGGCTCGCGCACCACCAGCGAGTTGCCGACCCGCTGCTCGAACTCGAAATTGCCGGCCATCTTCGCGTAGGCCGACCAGGCCGCCACCGGGCCTGCCACCTGCACGCGCGACGCCATCTTCAGCGGCATGCCGACCTCGGTGGCGATCGCCCGGGCGAGTTCGTCGGCACGCGACTTCAGCTCGGCGGCGACGCGATCGAGCACCTCGCCGCGGGCGGCGGGCGTCATGCCGGCCCAGCCAGCGAATGCGCGTCGCGCGGCCGCGACCGCGGCCTGCGCGTCGTCGGCGTTGCCCTCGGGGATGCTCGCCCAGGGCTTGCCGGTGCTCGAGTCGGTCACCTCGAGGCGACCCTGGCCCTGCGGGCGGACCCACTTGCCGTCGATGAACAGCGTGTCGCGAACGATCATTGCGCGGTCTCCTGGAGCTTGGTGAGAAACCGCTATTGTCGCCGCTCTTGCCCCTGGCGTGCCGAAGCGCCCAGTCCGCGCAGCGCGAGGCTCCCGAAGGCAAGGCTCCAGCCCAGCGTGGCGGCGACCGCGAGCGGCAGCCAGGCAGCCGCCGGCGCGAAGGCCATCGCGAAGCGTGCGAGCACGCCGAGCGCCAGCGCGGCGGCGCCGGTCTTCTCCAGCCAGCCCGGCGGCCCCAGAGGCTCGGCCAGCGTGCGATTCATCATCGCCCAGGTCATCCCGCCGACCAGCCCCGCAGCCAGCGCGTGGCTGCCCGCGCCGGCGGGCGCCCAGGCGCCTGCCGCATCGACCAGCAGCCAGACCGGCAGCCACGCGTAGGCGAACAGCATCGTGGCCAGCCTCAGGTCGGCGCGAAAGCCCACCCGCGGCGCCCAGTTCCACCAGCGGTACAGGTTGGCCAGGGCCGCGAACGCGGCGGCGAGGTCGGCCACCGCCGAGCCCGGCATCAGCGCGCGCAGGCCGATCGCGGCGACCAGCGCGCCGAGCGCGATCCGCTCCAGGTCGGGACGGATCTGCGCGCGCCGGCCCGGCGCCCTCGTGTTGACCAGCCCCGGAATCACCCGGCCGGCCAGCACCGCGATCAGGATGGCCACCATCTCGAGCACCTGCATCGGCGCGGCGACCGACAGCATCAGCACCCAGGGGGCGGCCGCGAACAGCAGGTTGTTGGGCGCCGGGGCGCGCAGCGCGCGCCGGCCCAGCACGATCGCCGCGATGCCGAAGAAGACCAGGTCGGCGGCCATCCCGTAGCGGGCCCAGTCCGGCGACCAGAGCGACAGGGCGCGCGCCGCCAGCCAGGCGATCAACAAGGCCCAGGCCTGCGCGCTGCGGTCCTCCGGCCACCGGCGCAGCGGCGCGACCAGGAAGGACACGATGACCGCGCCCACGTAGCCGGAGACCATGGCGCGAGCATGCCAGTCGATGGACCGGGCCGCCTCGGGCCAGGCGGCGGAGTCGGGCCAGAACCAGGCGATGGCGCTCCAGAGCGGGACGGCCAGCGCGGCCCAGAGTGCGGCGAGACGGTACATCGGTGGGGATTTCGCCTTCGTTTCGGATTTATCCGCAGAGAACCTGCGCGAGCGCAAAGGTCTGCGCTTGCCCCGGACCCGGTGCGGCAATAAGATTCATTTCATATTTATCTTACAAGCCGCCGCGGCGGCCGCTCACAGCGATGACCCCCTCTTCCACGCTGATCACCATTGCCGAGATCGAGGCGCGCCGGCCCGGCGTGCGCCCTTCGGGACAGGATGCGCCGCCGCAGGGCATGGCCCTGTTCGCGCTGGGCTTCCGGCCACTTTACCTGCTGGCGGCGCTGTTCGCCGCGCTGGGCGTTCCGCTGTGGATCGCCCAGTTCGCCGGCCTGCTGCCGGGCCCCGCCTGGCTGCCCGCGATGCTCTGGCACGGCCACGAGATGGTCTACGGTTTCGCGATCGCGGTCATCGCGGGCTTCCTGTTCACGGCCGGGCAGAACTGGACCGGCCTGCCCACGCCCAAGGGCTGGAAGCTGGCCGCGATCTGCCTGTTGTGGGTGGCCGCCCGCATCGCCAACTACACGGCGCCGCCGCTGGTGGCCATGGTGCTCGACGCGGCCTTCCTGCTCTCGGTCATGGTGCCGCTCGGCTCGGTGCTCTGGCGCAGCGGGAACACCCGCAACCTGTTCGTGCTGGCGATCCTGACGGCCTTCCTGGTCGCCAACTCGCTGTTCCACCTGTCGCTGCCCGGCCGCCTTCCCTTCGACCCGCTGACCCCGCTCCACTTCGCGATCTTCGTCATCGTGATGCTGGAGTCGGTGATCGCCGGCCGGGTGGTGCCCATGTTCACCGCCAACGCGGTGCGTGGCGTGCGGCAGTGGCGCAACGAACAACTCGACGCGCTTGCGATCGGCGCCACCGGTGCGGCATTGCTGCTGGTGCTCGGCAACGCGGGGCCCGGCCTGACCGCCGCAGCCTGCGCCGTCGCGGCAACGCTCCAGGCCACGCGCCTGGCGGGCTGGAACCCCTGGGCCACGCGCCACAATCCGCTGCTGTGGATCCTGCACCTCGCCTATGCCTGGATTCCGGTCGGCCTGCTGCTGCTAGCCTTCGCGGCACTGGGCAAGCTGCCGCAAAGCGCCGGCCTGCACGCGCTGACCATCGGCTCCATGGGCGGCCTGATCATCGGCATGATGACCCGCACCGCGCTCGGCCACACCGGGCGGCTGCTGGCGGCGGGTCGCGCCGAGACCGCGATGTTCGTGCTGGTGCAGCTGGCGGCGGTGCTCAGGGTGGCGCCGGTGCTGTTCGAGGGCCTTCCCTGGATGGCCTTCGTGACCGCCGCTTCGGTCTGCTGGTCGGCAGCCTTCGCGCTGTACTTCGCCACCTACGCGCCCAAGCTGATCGCGCCGCGGGTGGACGGCCGGCCGGGCTGAATCGCCAGGCCGGGCGGCCTGCCTCAGCCGATCACGATCTCGAACTCGGCCAGCAGCGCGCCGGGCTCGATCCGGTCGGCGGGGTCGAAGCGGGCGATCAGGCGCTCGCGCTGGCGCGCATCGCGCACCGAGTTCAACAGGAAGTCGCCGGCGTTGCCCGGGTCGCCGGCCACGTAGAGCTGGGTGACCAGCTCGCGGCCGTCCGGCGTGCGCACGAAGAAGTGGATGTGCGGCGTGCGTCCGGGATAAGGCGCCGGGCGGATGGTCCGGAAGGTCCACCCGCCGTCCTTCGCCGCGCGCGTGCTGCCGCGCCCTTGGAAACCGGTGTCGCGGCCGCCCCGGTCGCGCGGATGGCGGTACACCCCCTTGGCGTCGCACTGCCAGATCTCGACGATCGAGCCGTCGAGCGGCGTGCCGTCACGATCCACCACCCTGCCCCGCACGTGCGCCACCTGCCCCAGCGCGCGGGCCGCCTCGCCGCGAACGATCACCAGGTCGTTGTCGGCGTCGCCGGACCAATCGACAGGATAGAAAGGCCCGAGGCTCTGGCGCGGGGTGACGATGCGCTGCGCGTCGGCGCTGGGCGTGCCTCGCGCGCCCTGGCCGCCCGCGGCGGCGAGCGCCCGCCAGGGCACGGCAGCCGTCGCGCCCACCAGCGCCGCGGCGCCCATGCCGGCCACGATCCGGCGGCGCCGGATCGGCGATTTCGATGGGTCGTGCGTCATGCCCAATGGTCTGCCCGAACCGGGCAGCCTGACAAGCCCCGGCTCAGCTCGCCGGCCCGACCCCGATCGGCGCAGGCGCCAGCGCGACGATGCGCCGGAACAGCTCCCGATACTCGTCCTCGGGCGCGTGGCCGGTGAGCGGATCTCGGTTCTCGGCGAAGGCCGCGTCGAGCTCGCGCCAGTCCTCCGGCTCGAGCGCGCGGCGGGCCAGCGGCAGCACCTCGGTTTCCTCGAGCTGCATGTGGGCGGTGTAGAAGTTCGCGAAACGCGAGGCGGCGTCCAGAAAGGCCTGCCGGCGCGAGCGGCCCAGCTGCTCGTAGGCCAGCAGCGCGCGCTCCAGGTCGCGGATCATCCGCTCGCCGAGCAGGTGCTCGGTGTCCAGCCTGTCGAGCACCTGTCCGGCCTGCGGCGCGCGGGCGCGCAGCCGAGGAAACAGCAGCTCGGATTCCTTGCGGTGATGCCGACGCTCGGGGAACTCGTCGACGTAGAAGAGGATGGCCCGCAGGATCTCGAAGTCGGCGGGCCGGGGCGCGTCGGCCACGCGCGCGGCGAGCGCCCGCAGCGCGTGCAACAGCGCGGCGAGCGCCCGGTGCTCGTCGTGAATGACCCTGAGGGTTTCGTGCTGCATCGCGAACCTCCGCAACGGTTCGCGCCAGCCTGCCACGCTGGGCGCGGGCAGGCCTGATCGCGATCAAGCCGCGACCATTCGGCCTGCCCCCGGGCCCGGCCGGGCCCGGCTTGTCAGCTGATCTGCAGCCGCTTGGCCGACGGCGCCGCCTTCTTGGGCAGCGTGAGCCTGAGCACGCCGTCCTCGAAGCTTGCGGTGGCCTTCGACTCGTCGACCTCGGAGGCCAGCGTGAAGCTGCGCGCCACCGCGCCGTAGTAGCGCTCGCTGCGCAGCACGCGCTCGCCTTCCTTCTGCTCGGACTCGCGCTTGACCTCGGCCGAGATCGCGACGCGATTGCCGTCGATCTGGACGTTGATGTCCTCTTTCTTCACGCCGGGCATTTCGGCCTGGACGGTGTAGTCGCCGTTGGACTCCTTCACCTCGACCTTTATCTCCAGCGCATCGCCGCCCGGGGCGCGAACCGGCTGCATCAGGCCGCGGAAGAGCTCCGGAAAGACTTCGGCGAACGGATCGTATACGGACAGACGGGCCATGACGGTTCTCCTTGCGTGGGCTCGATTGCCTGTGAAATTCGGGCCGCCTCCGGAGATTTCAAGCCCCGGCGGCGCAACGCCCGATGCCGGTCAGTTGGGTGCACCGACCTCGGCTTTCAAGCCCCCGACCGGAAGCCGCTATCTTGCGGCGCCCGGTTCGCGACGAGAATTGAGATGGATCAAGGCGAGTCCAAAGTCCGTTCGTGCGTCACAGCAGTTGGCAGCTCACAGCAGCTGGCAGGCGTCCTCGAACTCGAATCGCGGGCTGCGGGCGAACAGCTTTGCCGGGTCGCCGTGACCCAGGCTGCACAGGAAGTTCGACCGGAAGCGGCCGTCGGGGAAGAACTCGGCGTCGACCCTGGCGTTGTCGAAGCCCGACATCGGCCCGCAGTCGAGCCCCACCGCCCGCGCGGCGAGGATCAGGTAGGCCCCCTGCAGCGTACCGTTGCGGAAGGCGGCGGTTTCGCGGGCCGCGCGATTGGCCTCGCCGGCGAACCAGTTCACCGCGTCGGGGTTGTGCGGGAAGAGCCTGGGCAGGTGCTCGTGGAAATGCGTGTCGTGCGCCACGATGGCCACCACCGGCGCGGCCATCGTCTTCTCGAGGTTGCCCGGCGACAGCGCAGGACGCAGCCGCGCCTTGGCCTCGGCCGAGCGCAGGAACACGAAGCGGCCCGGCTGGCTGTTGGCCGAGGTGGGCGCCATCTTGAGCAGGTCGTAGACGGCGCGCAGCTGCGCGTCGGAGACCGGGCGGTCGAGCCAGCCGTTCTGGGTGCGGGCCTTGCGGAAGAGCGTGTCGAGGGACTGTTCGTCGATCATTTCTTTGGGGAGAAGGGAGAAGGGAGAAGGGAGAAGCGCGCGGCGTCGCCTAGCCTCGGGGCAGGCGGTACAGCCGCGCCGCATTGTCGTGGAAGATCGCGCGCTGCGCCGCCGGATCGAGCGCCGACACGGCGTCGCGCCAGGCGTCGACCAGCTCGCCGTAGCCGGTCCACAGCTTCTCGATCGGGAAATTGCTGCCGAACAGGCAGCGCTGCGGGCCGAAGGCGTCGAGCGTCTCGCGGCAGACCCGCGCGATCAGGCCCGGGTCCACCCGATGGACGAAGGTGCCGAGGCCCGAGAGCTTGACGTGCACGTTCGGCGCAGCGGCCAGCATCCCCAGGCCGCCGCGCCAGCGCGCGAAGCCCTCGTCGGACAGATCCTCGGGCATGCCGGCGTGCATCAGCACCAGCGTGACCTCGGGCAGCGCGCGGGCCAGCGCCGCGCAGTCGGCGAACTGCGATTCGAACACCTGCAGCTCGAACAGCAGCCCGCGCGCCGCCACGCGGGCAAGGCCGCGCCGCCAGGCCGGATCGTTCACCAGGTCCGGGCGCGGCGCGAAGCAATACAGCGGATTCGCGTGCCAGTGCAGCTGCTGGCGGATGCCGCGCACCCGGCCCGCGGCAAGGTGGCGGTCGAGCAGCACGTCGAGGTCGGGCTGCGCCAGGTCGGCGAAGGCCACGATCGCCGAAGGAAGGCCGGTCTCGCGGGCCAGCGATTCGACCCAGGCGACCTCGTCGACCTCGGCGCCCGGCGCCACGTTCACCTGCACGTAGACGGAGGCGACCACGCCGCTCGGCGCGGCGTCGGCCCGGAACTCCTCGATCGTGTAGTCGCGCCGGATCGCTTCGTAGGGCCCGAAGATCCGGGGCTGCATCGGGCCGTTCAGCCAGGGCACCCGGTCGCGCAGCCAGACGTGGTGGTGCGCGTCGACGATCGGCCCGTCGTAGCGCGGCGCGCCGCCTTCGCTCGCCATGACTGCTCCGGGGCTCAGGCGGGGATCGGCGTCGACTGCCAGGACACCATCTGCCAGCCCTTCGGGCGGCGGGCCCAGACCTGCAGGTAGCGGGCGTTGACCTGCTTGGCATTGCCCTTCACCTCGACGTCGATCCGCACCTCGCCGTTCACCAGGACCACGTCGCCGAGCACGCGGTGGTCGCGCTTCAGGCTGGTGATGCCGCGATAGAGGTAGTGGCCGTTGCGCAGGCGCTCCATGTACAGGGCACGGTCCTCGACCGCCGCACTCGAGTGGACATAGACGAGGTCGTCGCCGATCAGGGCCTCGATGGCATCGAAATCGCGCGCAACGGTGGCCGCCACGCGACGGGCCTCCTGGGCCTCGATCTCGGCGATGATGGTCTGGTCGCTCATGGTCTTCTTCTCTCCGAAAGGACTATGGGAAGGCGAGGCCGCCCGCGGCGCGAACGATGGCCGCGAGCTCCCCGGGGCTACAGGTAGGCCAGCCAGGTGGCCAGCGGCGGGAACGCGACGATCAGCGCCAGCACGAGAAGCATGCACAGCACGAAGGGCGCGGTCCCGATGAAGATGTCGCGGATGCCGATGCTCGAGCCCCTGAGCGTGGCCTGCACGGTGTAGGCGGACAGGCCGAAGGGCGGCGTCAGCAGGCCGATCTCGACGGCCACCACGGTGATCACGCCGAGCCAGACGATGTCCATGCCGAAGTCGCGCGCGATGGGCAGCACGATCGGCAGCACGATCAGCATGATCGACACCGAGTCGATGATGCAGCCCAGCAGCAGGACCACCGCGATGTAGGCGACCACGAAGGCGGTCGGCCCCAGTCCCATGTCGACGATCGAACTGCCGATCGCCGCCGGGATGCCGCTCAGCGCCAGCATCCGCGAGTACAGGCTGGCCGCGATGATCAGGAACAGCACCGACACCGAGACGTGGCCGGTCTCGATCAGCGTGGCCCAGAGCTTGCGGCCGTTCAGCCGGCGCCGCGCGAGCGCGATCAGCAGCGCCCCGAGCGCGCCGACCGCGCCGGCCTCGGTGGGCGTGAAGATGCCGCCGTACAGGCCGCCGAGCACCAGCACCACCAGGCCCACGACCGGCACGCCCTTGGCCAGCGTGCGCGAGAGCGGCTCGGGCTCGATCGCCACCGCATCGGTGCGACCCACGAAGCCCGGCGCGAAGATCGCCATCAGCACGATCATCAGCGAGAACGCGAAGCCGAGCACCAGCCCCGGCACCACGCCGGCGAGGAACATCCGGCCCACCGACTCCTCGGCGAGCACGCCGTAGACGATGAACAGCAACGAGGGCGGGATCAGCATGCCGAGCACAGAACTTCCCGTGACGGTGCCCACCGCGAAGCGCCCGGTGTAGCCGTGCCTGACCATCTCGGGCACCGCGACCTTGGTGAAGACCGAGGCCGAGGCGATCGAGATGCCGGTGATCGCGGCGAACACCGCGTTGGCCGCCACCGTGGCCACGCCCAGCCCGCCGCGCAGGCGGGCGAACACGCGCTGGGCCACGTCGAAGGTGTCGCGCCCCAGGTTCGAGACCGACACCAGGATGCCCATCAGCACGAAGAGCGGCACGACGCCGAACAGGTGCTCGCGGATCGAGTCGCTCGCGGCCGCGCCGATCATCCGCGCCGCCAGCTCCGGGCTCTTGAGCATCCAGATGCCCGCGAAGGACACGGCCATCAGCGCGATGCCGATGTGCATGCCGAAGTAGACCGCCAGCAGCATCAGGGCGATGGCGATCGCGCCGATCTCGATGCCGGTCATCGGGCCGCTCCGGAAGACCTGCCGCCGAAGGCGATCCGCAGGTCGTCGATCACCACGACCAGGTACTGCAGCAGGGTCAGCCCGGCGCCCAGCACGATGCACAGCCGCATCGGCCACATCGGCGCGGTGAAGATCCCCTCCACGCCCATGAACTCGTCGGTGGTCCAGGCGTACACGAGCTTGGGCCAGCCGGCGTAGACCAGCACGCCGCAGACGAAGATGCCGACCATGCCGAACAGGGCGTGCAGCGCGTGCCCGGCAGCCGGGCGGCGCTGCGTGAACGGCCCGATGAACAGGTCGGCGCGCGACATCCGGCCATGCCTCAGCGTGCTGGCAAGCTGGGTGAACACGATCATGATCACCGAGGCCCCGACCAGCTCGGACACGCCGTCGATCGGCGTTCCGAGCAGGTTCCTCGCGGCCACGTCGGCGACCACGAGGAGCATGACCAGGAAGATCAGCAGGCCGCCGACGGCGTTGAAGCCATCGACGGCGCGCCCGAACAGGGTCTCCGGGCCGGAAGGGCGGGACGCGAACTCGTCGTCCTCGCCCGCCTCGCTGCGAGCGCCTGCCACCGGCGCCTCAGATGCCCTTGGCCCAGTCGCGCGCCGGCTTCACGCCGCCCGCCCTCAGCCCGTCCATCCAGGTCTTGACGATCTGCTTGCCGGGCAGCTTGCGACCCTCCATCTGCTTCGCCCAGTCGCCCGCCAGGTCGGGCAGGCCATCGACCCACTTCTGGCGCTCCGCGTCGGGCAGCACGGTCAGCTTGACCGGCGTGGACTGCGAGGCGCCGGCCTCGACCATCTTCTGGATGGCGGCCTGGTGGCGCTTCATCAGCTCGGCGCCCAGCGCGTTCGAATACTCCTTGCCCACGTCCTTGAGGATCTTCTGCAGTTCGGGCGGCAGGCCGTCGTAGACGTCCTTGTTGACCGCGACGCCGCCGTTGTAGACCGCGCCGGCGTTGACCTTGGTGATGTAGGGCGCGACCTCGTAGATCTTGTTCGGCAGGATGCCGGTGGCGATCGAGATCGTGCCGTCCGACACGCCGGTCTGGATGTCGGTGTAGTAGCTGGTCAGCGACCCGCCCACCGGCGTGGCGCCGGTGCCGCGCAGGAAGTTCGCCAGCGCGCCGGGCGCCGAGATCTTCTTGCCTTCGAGGTCGGAGAGCTTGGCGATCGGGAATCGCGTGAACAGGTCGTAGGTGTCGACGCCGCTGGCGCCCAGGAACACCACGCCATTGCGCTCCCACTCGGCCTTCAGGGCCGGAATGCCCTCGTTCATCTGGTTGGCCAGCTTCAGCATCAGCGGGACGTCGTCGGTGGTGAAGGGCATCACCGT
>JRYH01000384.1_pt1 | contig 41191 bp, 36 predicted proteins | sample 235351 | NCBI WGS metagenome assembly JRYH01 (sample SAMN03074221, study PRJNA261480) | activated sludge metagenome | biome: Wastewater Treatment Plant; feature: Wastewater; material: Activated sludge; isolation source: activated biomass of a wastewater treatment plant treating wastewater... ...
CGCCGCCTGGCGGCAGCACTGCGGCCGCTTCGTAAAGTTGGTCATACTCTGGGTTACGGTAATTGGCGTAATTGGCGCCCGGCGCACTGTTCGGGCCGTAATAGAGCTGCATGATGTTTTCGGCGTCGGGAAAATCCATATTCCAGCCGCTGAAAATCAACATCACCTGCCGCTCGCGCACGGCGCGCAGAAAATCGGCGAACCCCGGAAAGACCTGCGCCTTGATCCGCTGCCGGAGATAGCCGGCCTCTTCCATAAAAGCACGGAACTGTTCGAAAAACTGGCGGTTGACGACACTGCTGGCGTAACCGTATTCGAGATCCGGAAAATCGTGGCGCGCCATGATAACGCTCCGGGCGGCGTCCAGGTCGCGGCGGATCGATGTGTCATCGAGCGCCGGATCGTATTCGGGCAAAAACGGCGGGATCACGCCCGGATACACTTGACCGATATTGAAATAAAGCGCCTCGTTGCGGGCCGGCCAATCGAACGCCTGGCGTATCGCGCACCGCAACTCGCGGTTCTGCCGGGCGATGTGTGGATCGTCGTGGTCGCCGATCCGCGGGTCGTCCATATTGAAATCGAGCCGCGCAAAACCCGCTTCGGCTTGCGCCCGCACCCGGTAAGCATCACGCCAGCGCGCCTTGAGCACGAGCGGCTCACCCGGCGCGCCGGGTGCTTCCAGAACCTCGGCGAAATGCACCGCCGGCACCCGGGCGTAGTCCAACTCGCCGCTGCGCAACGCCTGCCAGCGGGCGCTGTCTTCGAGGATGAACTCGAGTTCGATCCGATCGGTAAACGGCGGCGGGCGACCGGCCAGTGCTGCGATCGCCGGATCGTGCAGCGCCGGGTCGTAGCCCTCGGCGGCCGGCGCGAAGGGTTCGGACCTGAATTCCGGATTACGTTCCAGTACGGCGCGCGTCAAATCGAAATGCGCCAGCCGGTACGGCCCCGAACCGACCGGATGCAAGGCGAAATCGGCGCCGTAATATTCGACCGCCCGGCGCGGGATAATGGCGCTGAAACCGGTCGCCAGCGTGTTGACCAACTGCGGATAAGGCCGCAGCAAGCGGATTTCCACGGTATAGCGGTCGATGGCGCGCAGACCTTCGATTTCCGCATCGGCATCGCCACCCTCCGCTCCCCAGGCATCGAGTCCGACGATCCGGTTGTGCCACAACCAGGCGCCGCGCGAGCGCGCGGCGGGCTCGAAATGCCGGCTTAAGGAATAAACAACATCATCGGCGGTCAGTTCGCGATCGCCGCCGGCGAACGCCGGGTCGTCCTGGAACAACACGCCTTGTTTAAGCGAAATACGATAAACCAACCCGTCGGCGGAAATCTCCGGCAGCGCCGCCGCCAGATTCGGTTCGAGGACATAGGGGCGGGCCAGATAACGGTAAGCGTAAAGCGTATCGTAAAGGTTGACGACAACGAAATTGGCGTACTGGCTCGCAGCGTGCACCGGATCCAGCGAATCGGGCGCGCCGTCGAGAGCATGACGGTAAGCGCCTTCCCCGGGCCCTCCACCGGGGGCGGGTGGCGGCCGGTCACAGGCGGCCGGCACCATCAGCAGCGCCATCGCGAGCACATTGAAAAAAGGATTACGCATCGTGCCGATCCGTCCACAAGACTGTCGCATCTTACCAGTGCCGCCCCACCGCTTCAGCCTGCTGCCTGATCGGCTACCATCGCGCCATGAACCGCAATTCGAAGCGGCGCGACGCCGCCGCCTGGCGCGTCGTACAACTCACCGACTGCCACCTCGGTCTGGCACCGGGCACGCTGTACCGCGGCGCCGATCCCGACCACTCCCTGGAACGCATCGTTCATCGCCTGACCCGCCGGCCGCCGGACCTGCTGGTTGCCAGCGGCGACCTGGCCGAGGCGCCGGCGGCTACCGTCTATCACCGGTTGCGTCGGCTATTGCTCAAAAGCGGCGCGCCGCTTTTGGTGCTGCCCGGCAACCACGATCACCGCGGTCTGCTGCGCGCTGCGTTCGCGCCGGTCGCAGCGCTGCCCGGCGACCTGATCTCCCTCGGCCCGTGGGTGATTCTCGGGCTCGACAGCACGCAGCCCGGACGGCCGGACGGGTATCTGGCCCCCTCCCAACTCGACCACGTCGACCGCCTGCCCGCAGGCCGCCCGGCGTTGATTTTCGTGCACCACCATCCCCTGCCCGTCCAGGCGCCGTGGATCGACCGTTATCCCCTGCACAACGGCGCCGCTCTGCTCACCGCCGCCGACCACCAGCCGGCCGTGCGCGCCATCGCCTTCGGTCATATCCATTTTGCCTTTATCGCCCGGCGGCGGCATTACCGCCTGTACGGCACGCCGGCGACATCGGTTAACAGCTTGCGGGACGAGCCGCGTTTCACCCCCGACGGCCGCGGCCCGAGCTGGCGCGAATTTCGCCTGACCGCCGACGGCCGGCTCACCAGCCGCTGCCACCGCCTGGTACCGCAACCCCTTCCCTCCCCTTGACGCCCGAAAGGCGTTTGTAAGCCGCCGGCTTGAACCGGGACAGTCATGAAATAGGATGGGTGATTCGGAGCTGCGGCCTGCGAGGACGGGATGAGTGCCACCGAAGGAGGTTAGGAGTGGCTCCGGATCAGCGGCGCAGGGATTGAAAAATTCGCTCCGCCAGTGGCCGGCTGAGGCCGGGGACGGCGGCAAGCTGGTCGATACTGGCCTGGCGGACGCCGTCGAGACCGCCGAAATGCGTCAACAGCTCGCGCCGGCGGCGCGGGCCGATGCCGGGGATCTCTTCGAGTTGCGAACGGTTGCGGCTTTTGTGGCGGCTGATACGCTGGCCGGTGATGGCGAAACGGTGCGCCTCGTCGCGCAGGCGGCGGATCAGCCGTGTGCCGGGATCCGTGGCCCCTTCGGCGGCATCGGGCCGCCAGATACCGCGACCGGCGATCCACCAGGCTTCGTCCACCGTCCGGCGGCTCGGGCCTTTGGCCAGACCGAGCAGTGGAATATCACCCAGTCCACAGCCGGCGAGCACCTCACCGGCGGCGGCGAGCTGCCCCTTGCCGCCATCGATGACAATCAGATCGGGACGGTTTTCGCCGCCGCCGCGGTAACGGCGGCCGAGCACTTCGGCGAGCGCCCCGTAATCATCCCCCGGTTGGGTCTGCCGGAGGTGAAACCGCCGGTATTCCGCCCGTGCCAGATCGCCATCGAGTGCCACGGTACAGGCCGCCACCATCTCGGTGCCGCCCAGGTGGCTGGTATCGAAACATTCGATCCGCCGCGGCGGCACCGGCAGGGCCAATCGTTTCTGCACCGCGTCCAAAGCCTGCTCGCCGCCGGCGAGCCGCGAAAAATGTTCAGTCAGCGTCTGCTCGGCGGCACTCGCGGCAAGCGCGACCAGCCGGGCGCGCTCGGCCCGCGGCCGCCAGACGAGACGGACTTGATGTCCGGCCCGGCGCGCCAGCGCCTCACTCCACAAGGCCGGCTCGGCCGGCCGCCGGTCGAGCAGTATGTCGCGCGGCGGCACCCGGTCCACATAATACTGGCCGACGATCGCCGCCAACACTTCAGCCGCGGTGTAATCGGCGGTGTGCTGGAGCAGCCACGAAGCGATACCTTGATTGCGGCCGTCGCGCACCGACTGCACGGCGGCGGCATACATTCCCCGTTCGCCGGCCAGGGCGATCACATCCATATCGCCGCGCTGGCCGGCGATCGCGGTTTTCTCCTGCATCGCCGCCAGGGTCCGGATCCGGTCGCGCCACAGCGCGGCCTGTTCATAATCGTGCTGCGCCGCCGCCGCGGCCATCAGGCCGTTCAATTCTTCGTGCACCGGGGCGCTCTGCCCGGCGAGCCAGCGTTCGGCCTGTTCGAGATCGCGACGGTACGCCGCCGCGTCGATCAATCCGACACAGGGCGCCGAGCAACGGCCGATTTGATATTGCAGGCAGGGCCGGGTGCGGTGCGCGAAAACCGAATCCGGGCACTGCCTTAGACGAAAAACGCGAAACAGAGTGTCGAGCGTCTGCCGCACCGCCTGGGCGTTGACGTAAGGCCCGAAATAAACATCGGGCGGGCGGCGCGCGCCGCGGTGGAACGACAGGCGCGGAAAAGCCCCGGTGCCGTCGACGCGGATGAAAGGATAACTTTTGTCGTCGCGCAGCCGGATGTTATAGCGCGGCCGGTGGGTCTTGATCCATTCGTTTTCGAGGAGCAGCGCCTCGGCGGCACTGGCGGTGCGCTGGTAGTCGATAAATTGCGTCTGTTCGCGCAGGCGGGCGAGCCGCGGCTGTTTGTCGCGCCGGTCGAAATAACTCGCCACCCGGCGCCGGAGATTGGCCGCTTTGCCGACATAAAGGAGACGGCCCTGAGCATCGCGAAACAGATAAACGCCGGGCATCTCCGGCAGCGCCGCGGCCGCCGCGGCGCCGTCGAACGCCCCTCCGGGCGCCGCCTGGCGCCTGGCCGCGGCCGGCGGCGGATCCGGCATCGCCTTCTTGCGCTGCATCGTTCGAGACATGAATTCATTGTATGTCTTAGGCAAAACAGTCGGGCGGCAAAGCCCGCAGGCGAGCGAGATCGCGCGCCGTGTCGACGCCGGCCGGCACCGGGGCCGCGGCGGCGGCAAGGCAAAGCGGCCGGCCGTGGGCGATCAGGCGCAACTGTTCCAGTGCTTCGATACGCTCGCAAGCCACCGGCGGCAAGGCGGCGAAATCGAGCAGTTGCCGGACCCGGTAAGCGTACAGGCCGACGTGGCGGCGCCAGTGCCCACCCTCCAGCGCCGCCGGGCCGGCGGCCGGATGCGGGATGGCGGCGCGGGAGAAATACAGCGCCCGGCCGTCTTCGCCGAGCACGACCTTGACCACCGCCGGATTGTCTAACTCATCCCGTGCGGAGAGGATCGTATACAGGCTCCATACCGCACCGGAATGCCCGCTCGCCAACTGGACGATCTGACGGAGACAGGCCGCCGGCATCAACGGTTCATCCCCTTGGAGATTGACCACCAGATCATCGGCCGGCCACCTTGCGCGGCGCGCCAGCGCCGCAAGGCGTTCGGTGCCGCTGGCAAAATCGCCGGCGACCAGCACCGACCGGGCGCCGAACGCGCCAGCCGCGGCGAGGATGTCATCGTCGGCGGCAGCGATCAGCACTTCGCCGGCGTCGCTCGCCACGGCCCGCCGCCAGGTCCATTCGAGCACCGGCCGGCCGTGGACGTCGGCCAGTAACTTGCCCGGCAAGCGGGTTGAGGCCGACCGGGCGGGTATGACCAGTCGCACCGTCATACCGGCCACTCCGCTTGCGGCCGGCGGTGGGCTGCAGGGCGAAATCCGTGCCGAATTCTGCTCCAGTTCATGACTGTCCCGAGTCAAGCAGGCGGTGTACGGCGTCGTTCAGCCAGTCCTCGAAGGCTGGCGGCAAGACGGTTTCCAGCGGCACCTGCCAGGCGTCGAAGGCCGTGCCGCGCGGCCACTTGACGGCGTCCTTGGCGGTCATCAAGACCGGCATTTCAGGATCGAGTCCGGCGAGATCGGCGGTGGTAAAAAAATGATGATCGGGAAACGCCTGGCGGTGGACGATCAGGCCGAGGGCCAACAAGCGGTGGAAAAAAGATTCGGGATCGGCGATCGCGGCGAGCGCCTGGACCGGCATCCCCTGCCAGTCGCAAAGTGGCCGGGTCGCGCCATCGGCGAGACGGATCGCCGGGCCCAGTCCCAGTTTCATCACGGCGCCGAGCGGCAAACCCGGCGCCTGGCAGCCTTTGTACACAACCCGGTCGCACTCGGCGAGCCTCTCCGGCGGGTCGCGCAGCGGTCCGGCGGGCAGCAGGCGGCCGTTGCCAAGGCCGCGCTCGCCGTCGATCAGGCAGATTTCGAGATCCCGCGGCAAGGCGCGGTGCTGCAAGCCGTCGTCGGCGAGCACGACCTGAACGGCGGCGGCGGCGGTCAGCGCGCGCAGCGCGGCGCGCCGGTCGCGGCCGGCCCACACCGGGCCGCGACACTGTTGCGCCAGCAGCACGCTCTCATCGCCCTCGAACCGCGGGTCGGCGCCGGGATCGACCCGCCGCGGCCGGCGGCGCCGGCCGCCATAACCGCGGGTGATCACTCCGGTGACCAGGCCGCGGGCTGCAAAAAAATGCGCCAGGTGTATCACCAGCGGCGTCTTGCCGCTTCCCCCCGCAGTGAGGTTGCCGATGACGACCACCACGGGGCCCGATCGCCGCGGCGGGCGGCGGCGGCGGCCGGGAAACCACCGGCGCCACAGGCGGTGGAACCATTCCAGCACCGCCAGACCAGCCGGCACCGCTGCGCCCTGATACCAGATCCCGTGCAGCCAGTGCGTCAGGCGCCGCCGCATTCGGCCGCCTCGCGTGCCGCGCCGCCCGCCCGGTCGGCGGTGACGATGCCGTCATACAACGTCCGGTAAAGCCCATGACGGGCCAGCAGGCTGACATGGGTGCCGCTTTCGACGAGGCGGCCACGATCGAGCACGACAATTTGATCGGCATGCTCGATCGTCGCCAGGCGATGGGCGATGACCAGCGTCGTGCGCCCGGCGAGCAGGCGCTCCAACGCCTCTTGGATCCAGATTTCAGATTCGCGGTCGAGGGCCGAAGTCGCTTCGTCGAGGATCAGAATCGGCGCGTCCTTGAGCAGGGCGCGGGCCAGTGCCAGACGCTGCCTTTCGCCGCCGGACAGCAGATGCCCGCGGTCGCCGACCACGGTGTCGAGTCCGGCGGGCAGACGGCCGGCGAATTCGAGGACGTGGGCGGCGCGCGCCGCGGCCTCGACCGCCGCCGGTGAAGCGCCGGCCAGCGCCCCATAAGCGATATTGCGGGCGATCGTATCGTTGAACAGCACCACGTCCTGGCCAACATAGGCGATCCGGGCGCGCAGGGCGGCGAGATCCCAGTCTCTGAGATCGCGGCCGTCGAGCAGGATACGCCCGGCGGAGGGGTCGTAAAAACGCGGTAGCAAAGAAGCGAGCGTCGTTTTGCCGCTGCCGGAACGACCGACCAGGGCGGTCACGCGGCCGGCGGCCAAGGTCAGGTCGATCTCGTTGAGCACCACGCCGCGCGCCCCCGGATAAGAGAACGTGACCTGTTCGAAAACCACTTCGCCGCGGCACTCGGCCGGGCGATATCCGCCGCCGATCGATTCAGGTTCGACAGCTAAAATTTGATAGACGCTCTCCGCCGCGGCGATGCCTTTTTGTATCGTGGCGTGGATCGTCGCCAGACGTTTCAGCGGCGGGATCACCGCAATCATCGCCGCGAGCACGGAAACGAACGCCCCGGGGCTGACCCGCCCGGCCCACGGCGAAGCCGTAGCGAGCCACAAGATCAACACCAGCGCCGCCCCGGCGCACCACTGGATCACGGTCGAACTGATCAATTGATTGACGATCAAGCGCAAGTGCAACCGCCGGGCGCCGCTGTTGGCCAAGGCAAAACGCGCCTGCTCGTCGCTCTCGCCGGCGTGAATCTTGACCACCTGCCAGCCGTTGACCGCTTCCTCGGTGACCTGCGTCACGTCGCCCATCGTCTGCTGTATGCGGTGGCTGAGGCGGCGGAAACGGTGGCTGACGGCGAGTACGACAACAGCGACCACCGGCGCAACAAGCAGCACAGCGGTCGCTAAAAGTGGGCTGTGCAACAGCATGACCGCGATCAACCCGGTGGCGGTCAGGCTGTCGCGGACCAGCGTAATCAAACCCTGGGTCGCCGCCTGTGCGACCTGGTCGGTGTTATAGGTGATTCGGGAAATCAACTCACCGGCGCTGTGCCGGTCATAAAAAGCCGCCGGCAGAACAAGGTAATGACCGAAAAGCCGGGCGCGCAGATCGGTAACGACCTGCCGCCCGACCCGCTCGACGCCGTAGACGCCGGCGAAATAACCGGCGCTGCGCATCACCACCAACAGCAAGATCGCCGCCGGCAGCCAGGCCGCTGGCAACCAAGGCGCCGACGGGGCCGGCGCGGCGGCGGCGAAACCCTGATCGATCAAGGGCTTGAGCAGCCAGATAAATCCGGATTGCGCTCCGGCGTCGAGCAGCATGCCGGCGACCGCGAAAAGCAACATGCCAAAGTGGCGGCGGGCATCGGCCAGCAGGCGGCGGTACGCGGCGGCACCGCCGGTGGTCATTCTTCTTCCTCTTCCACCTGGTCGGTGGCGAAACTGATCCGCGCCAGACCGATCTCGCCGGCCACGTCCATCGCCCGGATGACGTTCTGGTGCGCGGTGCGCGCCGCGGCGCGGATGACGAGCGGCAGATCGCGCCGCTCCCCGGCCTCCTGCAGCAACGCGGCGCGTAACGTCACACGCCGCGAATTGGCGAGCGGGACGCCGTTGAGATACATCGCGCCGCGCTCGTCGATGACCAGTTCCAGTTCACGGTTCTGCTCCTCGTCGAGACGCGCCGCATGCGTCGATTTAGGCAACTGGATTTCGACCGCCGCCTGACGTTCGAAGGTCGTCGTGACCATGAAAAAAATCAACAATAGAAAAACGACATCGATCAACGGTGTCAGATTGACATCGGGATCCTCGCCTTCGGGCGGCCTGAACTGCATGCTTCAGCCCCAGCGCAAATTGTCGTTGGCGCCGCCGCGCGACTCCAGAGTTTGCATCAGTGCCAGCGCCTGGGCTTCCATCAGCACGATGTACGACGTCACGCGCCCGCGAAAGTAACGATAGAAAAAATAGGCCGGGATGGCGACGGTCAAACCTGCGGCGGTCGTGATCATCGCTTCCGATATACCGCCGGCCAGTTCGTTGGCCTTCCCGACACCGTGGATAGTGATCGCCGAAAACACCTTGATCATGCCGATCACGGTGCCGAGCAGGCCGAGCAGCGGCGAAACCCCGGCCAGCGTACCGAGCGTGATCAGGTGGCGATCGAGTTCGTGCGCCACGTGCCGGCCGGTGTCCTCGACGGCCTCCTTGACCACTTCACGGGCGCGGTGGCGATTATCGAGCGCCGCGGCCAGGACGCAGCCGAGCGGCGAACCGCGGCGCAGGTGGTTGACGTGCTGGTCGTCGAGTTCATGCTGGTGCGCCCAGCGCTGAACGGTTTCGAAAACCCCGCGCGGCAGCACCCGCCGGCGGCGCAACACAATGGCCCGTTCCACGACGATCGCCATGGTCAGCGCCGAACAAAGAATGATCGGCAACATCAACCAGCCGCCGGCGACGACGATATTGAGCATACTTTGCCACACGTTCAGCACTCCGTCGAAACAACGCTCGGAAAGAGCGCATCATAACGGGCGGCGCGGAGAAGAGCAAAATACTAGTAAATACCGCAAGCGCCAGCCCATGCGGCCTGGGGGGCGCTCGTCCGGAGAGGGCGGGGGGCGTTCCCCGCCGGTCAGGTGTCCGGCGGGGAGGGGATGGGCAACGGGCCGATGCCGCGCTCAGGCGCTGTTGGCGAATGCCTGGGCCTGTTCCCGTTCGCGCTGAATGCGCTCGTAGATCTCCTCGCGGTGAACCTCGACATTTTTCGGGGCTTCGATCCCGATCCGTACCTGGGCTCCTTTGACCGCCAATACAGAGACCACAATTTCCTCGTTGATGATCAGCTTCTCGCCTACTCTTCTGGTCAATATCAACATTACAATTACTCCTGTGCATCCTCGCGTTTGTTGTTGCATGAGGCGGTTGGCTCACATGACCTTCCTGAATTCCTTGCAGCCCGCATTGAAAACCGGAAAGCGATGTTCTCTACTGATTATAAGGGAATTTCCACCCGACAAAATGTAAACAATTGTCTCGTCGCGTTGTAGGCCGATCCCGCATTGCCGTGTCAGCCGCGGCCTACAAGGCGGCTTTCAACCCATGGCACAACAGCGGCCAGCGCGTCGTCCAGCCGCCCGGTCGCGGTGCCGCCGGCCTGCGCCAGATCGTCGCGCCCACCGCCGCGCCCGTCCACCAAGACTGCCAGTTCCGCTGCGAGTTCCCCGGCCTTGAGGCGGGCGGCCAGCGGCCGGGTGACGCCGACCACCAGTCTCACCTTGTCCTGTTCACCGGCACCGAGTACGATCACCGCCTCGCCGAGCATCGGCTTCAAGCGATCGATGGCTTGCCGCATGGCCGCCGGTTCGGCGCTGGCGAAACGGCTGCTGAGCACCGCCACGTCGCCGATGCGCCGCGCCCCGGCGGCCAGCGATTCGACGGCCCGGCCGGTCTGTTCGCGGCGCAAGCGTTCGACTTCTTGCTGCAACTCGGCATTCTGCTTGACCAATTGGCCAACCCGCTCGGACAAAGCGGCCGGCGTTGTTTTCAGCAAGCCGGCCAGCGTCGCGAGGCGCGCTTCGAGCCCGGCGATCCAGTCCTCGGCACGGCGCCCGGCGACCGCTTCGAGGCGCCGGATACCAGCCGCGACGCCGCTTTCCGCCACGATTTTGAACTGCCCGATGTCACCGACCCGGCGGACGTGGGTGCCGCCGCACAATTCGGCGGAAAAGTCCCCGAAACGCATCACCCGCACCGTCTCGCCATATTTTTCTCCGAAAAGCGCTAACGCCCCTGAAGCGACCGCTTCGTCGAAGCTCGAATAACGGACCTCGGCCTTGGCGTTGGCTCGGATCTCGGCGTTGACCAGGCTTTCGATGTCGCGCAATTCGCCAACGGTCACCGGCCTGGGGTGGGAAAAATCGAAACGCAGGCGATCGGCCGCGACCAGCGAGCCTTTCTGCTCGACATGCGGCCCGAGGACGCGGCGCAGCGCCGCGTGCAACAAGTGGGTCGCCGAATGGTGGCGGACAATATCGGTCCGGCGCTCGCGGTCGACGGCGGCGGTGAGCATCATGCCCGGTTCGAGCCGGCCGTTGCGCAGCGTCCCGAGGTGGCCGTAAAACTGACCGCCGATCTTGATGGTGTCGTGGACCTCGAACACCGTATCGCCGGCAGCGAGCGTACCGCTGTCGCCCACCTGACCGCCGGACTCGGCATAAAACGGCGTCCGGTCAAGCACCACGGCCGCCGCCTGCCCCGCTTCGAGCGCCGTGGCCGGTTCACCATCGACGAGCACGGCGAGCAGGCGTGCGTCGTCGCTTTTCAACTGTTCGTAGCCGAGAAACTCCGTCGGCGGCAGATCCTTGGCCGCCGCGGCGCTGATCGTTGCTCCCAGTCCGAACTGGCTGGCGGCGCGGCCGCGGGCGCGCTGCCGCTCCATCTCGGCGGCAAAGCTGTCGAGGTCGGCGTGCAGGCCGCGCTCGCGCGCCAGATCGGCGGTCAGGTCGGGGGGGAAGCCGTAGGTATCGTAGAGCCGGAAAATCAACTCGCCGGGTACCGTCTGGGCGGTCAACCCGGCCAGGGCCTGTTCGAATAACACCATCCCCTGCGCCAAGGTTTCGCTGAACCGCTCCTCCTCGGTGCGCAACGTCGTCTCGATCCGCTCGCCGGCGGCGATCAGTTCCGGGTAGGCTTCGCCCATCTCGCCGGCCAGCGGTTCGGCCATGCGCCAGAAGAACGGTTGGCGCACGCCCAGTTGGTAACCGTGCCGCGCCGCGCGCCGGATGATCCGACGCAACACGTAACCGCGGCCGTCATTGGCCGGCAGCACACCGTCGGCCAATAGAAAGGCGGCCGAGCGAATATGGTCGGCGATGACCTTGAGCGACGGCGCCGCAGCGTCGGCGGCACCGGTCAGGCGCCGGGCCGCGGCGATCAGCGCCCGGAACAAGTCGATGTCGTAATTGCTGTGCACACCCTGGGCCACGGCGGCGAGGCGTTCGAGGCCCATGCCCGTATCGACGCAAGGCTTGGGCAGCGGCCGCATCTCGCCTTGTGCGGCGCGGTCGAACTGCATGAACACCAGATTCCAGATTTCGACGTAACGATCGCCATCCGCCTCGGGCGTGCCTGGAGGGCCACCGGGGATTTTCGCTCCGTGGTCATAAAAAATCTCGGTACACGGCCCGCACGGGCCGCTATCGCCCATCGCCCAGAAATTGTCGCTTCGATATTTCTCCCCGCCGGCGACATCGCCGATGCGGGTTACCCGTCCGGCCGGCACACCGATGTCCTTGACCCACAGCTCGTAGGCCTCGTCGTCGTCGTGATAGACCGTGATCCACAAGCGCTCCGCCGGCAGGTGCATGGTGCCGATCAGAAAATCCCAAGCGTAGCGGATGGCTTCGGCCTTGAAGTAATCGCCGAAACTGAAATTGCCGAGCATTTCAAAAAACGTGTGGTGGCGCGCCGTGTAACCCACCTGGTCGAGGTCGTTGTGTTTGCCGCCGGCGCGCACGCAACGCTGGGCGCTGACCGCGCGGCTGTATGGCCGGCGTTCGGCGCCGAGAAAAACGTCCTTGAACTGCACCATCCCGGCGTTGGTGAACAACAGCGTCGGGTCATGCGCCGGCACCAGGGAACTCGACGGCACGACCTGGTGGTCGCGCGCCGCGAAATAATCGATGAAGCGGCGGCGGATTTCGGCGCTCGTAAGTAAATTCTTTTTCATGGTACGGTGATTGCTAATCTGCATTCGGCGGCGGTAAAGCCGCGGCGTTCGAGCCAGCCGCGGCGGGCGGCCGGCTCTGTGTGCCGGCAGCGGGCCAATGCGGCACGGGCCGCCGCGCCCCAGTCCGGCGCCAGTTCGGCGAGCGCCGCGGCGATATCCGCCGCCGCCACGCCGCGCTGGCGCAATTCGCCCTTGATTTTCAGTGGGCCGTAGCCGCGGGCCAATCGTTCGGCGATATAGGCCACGGCGTACCGGAGGTCAGATTGCCAGCCGCGCGCCGCGAATTCATCGAGCGCCGCCTCGCACGCCGGCGTTTCGAAACCGCGGGCGGCGAGCTTGGCCAAAAGCTCGCTGCGACTGTGCTCGCGACGCGCCAGCAGCCGGGCGATGACTTCGTCCGGGGTACGCCGCTCGCCACCCATGCCGGATCAATCGTCGCCGCCGGCCGCTTCGTCATCCTCGGTGCTGTTGCGCGGCGGACCGGCGATCAGCTTCTCGCGCAGCCGGGTCTCGACTTCGGCGGCGATTTCCGGGTGCTCTTTCAAGAATTGCCGGGCGTTTTCCTTGCCCTGACCGATGCGGTCAGCGCCGTAACTGTACCAGGCGCCCGATTTGCCGATCAGACCCTGTTCGACGCCGAGGTCGATGACTTCACCGAGCCGTGAAATCCCTTCGCCATACAGGATCTCGAACGTCGCCTGGCGGAACGGCGGTGCCATTTTGTTCTTGACGACCTTGACGCGGGTTTCGTTGCCGATCACCTCGTCGCCTTTCTTGATCGAGCCGATACGGCGGATGTCGAGCCGGACCGAAGCGTAGAACTTGAGGGCGTTGCCGCCGGTGGTGGTTTCCGGGCTGCCGAACATCACGCCGATTTTCATCCGGATCTGGTTGATGAAGATCACCAGGCAATTGGAACGTTTGATATTGGCCGTCAGTTTGCGCAACGCCTGCGACATCAGGCGCGCTTGCAGACCGACGTGCGAATCGCCCATTTCGCCTTCGATTTCGGCTTTCGGCGTCAAAGCGGCGACGGAATCGACGACGACGATATCGACCGCTCCGGAGCGCACCAACATGTCGGTGATCTCCAGCGCCTGCTCGCCGGTGTCGGGCTGCGAGACGAGTAAGTCATCGACCTTGACGCCGAGCTTGCCGGCGTAACCGGGGTCGAGCGCGTGTTCGGCATCGACGAACGCCGCCGTTCCACCAACGCGCTGCGCTTCGGCCACGGCCTGCAGAGCGATCGTGGTCTTGCCGCTCGATTCCGGGCCGTAGATTTCCACCACCCGGCCGCGCGGCAGGCCGCCGATGCCGAGCGCGACATCGAGACCGAGCGAGCCGGTCGAAATGACCTCGATATTGCGTACCGAGGTGCCATCGCCCATGCGCATCACCGCGCCCTTGCCGAATTGCTTCTCGATCTGCCCAAGGGCGGCGCTCAGCGCCCGCCTGCGATTGTCATCCACAATATTGACTCCGAATGGAAAGCTGCGACCCGCCTATTATCCCACAGGCGCCGGAGCGCTCCTGTCAGGAAAAGCCGCGCTCGCTTGTCAGGAAATGCCGCGCCGACCTGTCAGCCAGGCAGCCGGGCGGATGAGCGGAGTGGGAAGGAGGGTCAATAACGCAGGCGCCACAGGAACTCGATTTCCAGGGATTTGTCGAGTTCGCTGCTGATGACGCCGAGTACGTTGCCGCCGAAAGCATATTCGGTCGGGGCGTAGGCAGTGTTCACCATCCATTCGCCGAAACGGCCGGCGTCGCCGGTCACGGCCAGCGTGAAGCTGTTGCGGGCGAGACTGTCGCGCAGCGCCTCGGCGAGCAGCGCCGACGACGGCAATGGTTGGGCCCGCGTGGCGTAGGTAAAGTCGAAGGTCAGGGCCGAAACCGGCTGCCAGACCCAACCGAAGCGGTAAATGCTGCGGTCGCTCCAGGCGAAGTCCGGGCTGTTGGAATCGCCAAGCAGCGAGAGGAACGAAGGCGGCAGCAGGCGGCTGGGGAACGCGCTGATTTCACTGTACATCACGCGCTGAACGTCGGCTTTCAGTTGAAAGTGCGCGGCCAGCGGGAAATTCATACCGACCGTCATGCGGGCCGGGATATCGAGATCGGAAGGAGCGGCGTAAACGCCGTTGAAGCTGGCGAAGCCCTCCATATCGATCCGCGACTGGAATTCGGCGTTCAACCCGATCCCCCGGAACAAGCGCGTCGCAAAACCGAAGCGCAGGCCGGTGCCGTGCGACACCTCGTTGTATGGCGTGTGGATCTGGCCGTTATAGATGCGGTCGCGGCTCAGCATATCGGTGGTCTCGAAGCCGAGGCTGGAACTGCCGTACTGCTGGCGGGCCAGGACGACGGCGACGCTCACCGAACTCGTCTCGTCGAAGCGGTGGGAAAGGCCCGAGGTGAACCATTGGCGCTGCAGCGAGCGCTCGTTCAAAAACAGCCCGCCATCCGCTACCGGAGCACCATCGAACAGCGTGCCGTTGTCGCGCAGATAGTTGAATTCGAGAGTAGTGGCCTGCCCGGCACCGGCCAAGCGCAGCAATTCCGCGGCAAAATCGGGGAGAATGGCGGTTTCGGCGGCCTGCCAGAGGGCCCGCGGCGCGGTCTTGACACGGGCCCATTCGTACTGCCCCGGAGTCAGTTCCTGGGCGAGAAAATCACGCCATTGGCCCCATTCCGCAGCCGGAGCGGCGGAACTCAGGCACAACCAAACGCCGCCGGCTGCAGCGAGCGCTGCGTGGCGTAGCGGGCTGGACCATGAACCTCTGTTCATAAACCCCCGAAGACCCCATCCATTCAATATCCGTTAAGTTGGATACTATGACCACGAAACACAGCCAAGTCAAGCCCCCGGCGCCGGCCGCCGCCTCGGCCCGGCACGCCCCGGGCGCGGCGCTGACCATCGCCGGCATGGACAGTTCGGGCGGTGCCGGCATCGCCGCCGACCTCAGAACCTTCCAGGCCCACGGCCTGCACGGCGCAGCGGCGGTCACGGCGCTCACCGCCCAGAATGCGGCCGGTGTCCAATCCTGCCGGCTGGTGCCGGCCACGCTGGTCGGCGAGCAGATCCGTTCCGCCGTCACCGGGGTCACGCCGGCCGCGGTCAAAACCGGTATGCTGGGCAACCGGGCGATCGTCGCCGCCGTCGCCGCCGAACTCACAACCGCAGCATTACCGCTGGTCGTCGATCCGGTCATCGTCGCCACCAGCGGCGCCCGCCTGCTCGCCCCCTCCGCTGTGACGACGTTGTGCCGGCGGTTGTTGCCGCTCGCCACCGTCGTCACCCCGAATCTGCCCGAACTCGAGGCGCTGAGCGGGCACCCGGTCTCCACCCCGGCGGCACAGCGTACCGCTGCCCGCATCCTGCTCGATTTCGGGTGCAGCGCGGTGCTGGTCAAAGGCGGGCACGGCCGCGGCCGGCTGATCTACGATCGCCTGATCACGGCAGACGGAGTAGAGAACGTCTTCCCGCACCCGCGCCTGGCGGGCCAGTATCACGGCACCGGATGCACGCTTTCGGCCCATCTGTGCGCCGCGCTGGCGCGCGGCGCCGGACTCGAAGCGGCAACCGCGGCGGCGATCACCGCCCTGACCAACTTACTGGCCGGCGCCTGGCCGGCACCGGTCGGGAAGTTGTACTACCTGCCCCCGTGGCCGGCGGAGTGAGAATACCCCTGCTCCGTCATTCGCACCTGTCGGGGCGCGGAAGCGAACGAAAACGGTTATAGCCGGGAAAGCAACGCGGCGGTGAATTCAGCCGTGCCGGCCGTGCCGCCCAGGTCGCGGGTCAAGCGGTCACCGGCGGCCAGGGTGCCGCGGATCGCCTCGCGGATGCGCCGCGCGCCGGTTTCGCGGCCGAGGTGTTCGAGCATCATCGCCGCGGCGAGCAGCAGGGCCGAGGGATTGGCGACCCCCCGCCCGGCGATATCGGGCGCCGAACCGTGAACCGCCTCGAAAATCGCCACCTCCTCGCCGATATTGGCCCCCGGCGCCAGCCCCAAGCCACCAACCAGCCCGGCGCACAAGTCGGAGAGGATGTCGCCGAACAGGTTGGTCGTGACGATGACGTCGAACTGCCAGGGGTTCATCACCAACTGCATGCAGCAGTTGTCGACGATCATTTCGCCGAATTCGATTTCCGGATATTCGGCGGCCACCTCGCGAGCCATGTCGAGGAACAACCCGGAGACCGCCTTCAGGATGTTGGCCTTGTGCACCGCGGTCACCTTGCGGCGCCCGGCGCGGCGCGCCAACTCGAACGCGTAGCGGCAGACCCGCCGGCTGCCGGTGCGGGTGTTGACCATCAGCGATTCGGCGCGCTCGCCGCCGGCGATGATTTTCGAACCCTCGGCCAGATAGGCGCCTTCGGTGTTTTCACGCACGGTGATCAGGTCGATATCGTCATAACGCGCCCGCGTACCGGGAAAACTCAACGCCGGCCGGACATTGGCATAAAGATCGAAATGCTTGCGCAAGGCGACGTTCAACGAACTGAAGCCGCCGCCGACCGGGGTGGTCAACGGGCTTTTCAGCGCCACCTTACAGCGGGCGATGGCCTCGAGCGTGGCGGCCGGCAAGAGTTCGCCGTGCGTTTTTTGCGCTTCGAGCCCGGCGCTGACGAATTCATAGCGCAAGCCGAGGTCGAGGGCGTCGAGCACACTGAGCGCCGCGTCCATGATCTCCGGGCCGATTCCATCGCCGCGCAGTACCGCAATCGTCGTCATCGCTACCCCCGTCAGCCGGCGAGCTGACGGTCGAGGTCGCCGCTGCGCTCGGCGGCGACCAGGTCGTCATGACCGCCGACGTGCTGACCATTGATGAAAATCTGCGGCACCGTACGGCGGCCCGAGCGTTCGATCATCTCTTTTTCCAAGGCGCGGTCGTGATCGACCGCGATTTCCTCGAAGGCGAGGCCGCGGCGCGCCAACAGAGCCTTGGCGGCGTGGCAGTAGGGACAATAGCCTTTCGTATAAATGGTAATGACAGGGGTGCTCACGGCGGGGCTCTCGGCAGTCATCCGGGGGGTGGCCCCGGGGGTGGATGAAGTCATCTTGGTCTACGGCTCTCAGTGGTTGGAATAGGCGTCGATGTGCGGCAATTCAGATGCAACTGCGCGGTTTCGGCAATCCGGCATAACGGCAGATCCGGCGCATCGGGGTCTCGCCGAACCAGCGGTAAAGCCGCCGGCTGTCGATTTCGATCCCGCCGTCCGGCCTGGTGCGGCGGGCGGCCAGCGCGATGATCAGGCGCATGCCGGGCGCGACATGATACTCGTTGTAATAGTCGCGTGCCAGTTCGACGATCGCCCACTGTTCCGAACCCAGTTCCACCCCCTCGCGGCAGGCCAGCGCCCGGCCGACCGCCGGGCTCCAGTCGGCCGGCCGCTTCAGGTGGCCGTCGGCATCGAGCGGGATCGGCCGGCCGCCGACGACCAGCGGCTCGGGCGCGGCTTGCGGCACGGTAGCGGCGGACATGATTCTTACGCTCTTAAAATGTCATCAGCAGACGGCAGCCGGCGAGCAGTTCGTCGAGGCCGGCGGCATCGCGCCACTCGACCGCCGCGGGGCGTGGCGCGAGCGAGAAATGTTCGGCCTCGGCCACCGCGCCGTACAGCCGGGCGGCGGTCAGATCGACCAGCGTCCGCCAGCGGCCGGCGGCCTCACCGTCGCCCCGGAGCAGATGAAACAAACCGCGGCCGCGAAAGATCACGGCCAGCGGCAGATCGAGCAAGGCGAAAGCGAGGGCGAGATCGACCACTTCATCGTACGGATCATAAACCGGGTCGCTCGCGACCAAAAGCCCGAACGGTCCGTTCTCCCGGCCGGCGGCGACCGTCGATGTCGAACCTGGGCCGTCGCCGCTGCACTCGAGCGCCACCGCCTGCTCTGCGGCGAGCGCCAGATCGGTCAGGCTGGCCAGCGCGAACGGCGGCGACGGCGGGACGCTTCGCCGTCTCTCCCAAGCCGAACGGCAGAGCTTCAGGAGCGCGCCGGCAGCGGCCCAATCGTCCCACCAGCAAGACGTTGCGGGGCGGCAGGCCGGATCGGCGGCGAGGACGCCGTCCATATAGAAAAAAAGCAGCGTCCCGCCGGCCTGCCCACCGCACCCGGTCGCGGCGGGGCGGGTTGCGGCGCGCCGCGGATCGGCCGTCACCAAACGAATGTACTGGCTGGCAGCCATGCCCTTCACCTGTGAAAAATCGTTTTGCCCGTTCCGGAACGGCCTGTAGCCCCCCGCATCAATCATACAAGGGTTTGGGAGGGGGCAGATTTCCGCGCTGCGCATCGTTCATGAAATATGCAGGCCTCAATAAACCGGTCTTTGCCCGTCTTCGAATCCGGATTCGATCCCGGAAAAAGCATTCTGGTTAATATACCCAATAGTTGCATAAATTTTGCTCGATTTCATCAAATTCACTATAAAAACATATAGTTATGACGCTATTAGCCAGAAAAACGAATTCACCTAAGGTGACGCGCCCGGTTTCTCGCCCAAGCTGGCGGCACATCTTGTCCGCTTCCCCTCGAACCGTAGAATNNTCTATGCAACAATTGGGTATAGTATAGATACCACACAACCCCGCGCGGCCGGTGCATGAAACCAGTGGCGCTCTTGACGGGTCCAACATCGCAACTATGGGATGATCTGCGCTTAACGCGATGCAGTTTTCGATGTTCATTTTTTCGCCGCAACGGGCGACCCGGGCCTTGGCCCTGGTGCTGGCGTTGCTGCTGCCGCTGACGGTTGCCGCCCAAGAAGAACGCATTCGACTGCCCGACCTCGGGGCGAGCGCCGGCAACATCATCCCGCTCGCGGTCGAGAAAGCCTATGCCCGGGCCTTGATCCAACAGATGCGCGAATACGGTGTGCTGCTCGAGGATCCGCAGATCGCCGGCTATTTCAGCGATATGGGATACCGCCTCGTGGCGCGCAGCGACGAACCTGACCGCGACTTCACCTTCGTCGTAATCAAGGACAATTCGATCAATGCGTTTGCCGCCCCGGGTGGGGTCGTCGCTTTGCACACCGGCCTGATCATGCTCGCCGAACAGGAAAGCGAAGTGGCCGGCGTCCTCGGCCACGAAATCGCCCATATCACCCAACAACACACGGCGCGCGCCATCGAGCAGGCGCAGTCGATGTCGATTCCGATGATGTTGGCGATGCTCGGCCTGATCTTCGCCGGCGGCGGCAGCGGCGAGGCGGTGCAGGCGGCGGTCATCGGCACCCAGGCGGCGGCCGTGCAGGCACAGATCAATTACACGCGATCCAACGAATTCGAGGCCGACCGGATCGGCATCCGGACGCTTGCCGCCGCCGGCTACGACCCGCTCGGCATGGCCTCGATGTTCGAGAAAATGAACAACGCCTCGCGCGGCCTCGGCCGTATGGTCCCGGAATATCTCCGCACCCATCCGGTGACCACGACGCGTATCGCCGAAGCCAAGAATCGTGCGGCGTTGATGAACGAAACGTCTTTCCGGACCACTGCTGATTTTTACGTCATCCGCGCCCGCTTGCGGGCCCTGACCGAACCGCGGCCCGAGGACGCGGTGCGCTATTTCGAGCACGCCCTGGAACGCGGCCTCGAACCCTACCCCGAGGCGTTGCGCTACGGCCAGAGCGTCGCCTTGCTCCGGCAGAGGAAAAACGACGCAGCGCTGGAACTGGCCGAAGCGCTCGTCGCCGCGGCGCCGCGCACCCTGGCATACCGCATCCAACTCGCCGAAGCGCAATTGGCTGCCGGCCGCCAGGACGCAGCGCTCGCCGAACTCGCCCGGCTGCACTACCAGTTCCCCGGCAACGTCGCGGTCACATTTCATTACAGTGACGCGCTGCTCTCCACCGGCGACGTTGGACACGCCGCCGAGGCCGGCGGCCTGCTGCGCCAGTACCTCGTGACCCAGGGGGGGCACTCGCAACTCTACGAACTCTACGCCCGCGCCGCGAACCTGGCCGGCGACAACGTGCGGGCCAGCGAGGCGATGGCCGAATCGTTCTACCTGCGGGGCCAGCTCGGCGACGCCATCTACCAACTCGAACAACTCGCCCGCCGCGACGACCTCGATTATTACCAGCGGGCACGCATCTCGTCGCGGCTGTCACAAATGAAAGTCGAATTCGCCCAATACCTGGCCCGGCACGGCTGAAGCGCCCGCCCCGCCGGCGCTGTCATCGAACGGTCATCTTATTTGCCTATTTTTGACAGCACCAACCGCCGGCTTGCGCGGCCCTGCCCACCCGGGAGTTCAGTAACCACCATGAACATCGGGCTCAACCCACCCCTGCCGAAACACGCACCGGCGATTCTCGTCGTCGACGACGAACCGGCGATCCGTGAGTTGTTGGTTTTTGCTCTGCACCGCGCCCAGATGGAAACGATGACCGCCGGCGGCGCCGAGGAGGCGCTGAATGCTCTGGCCGAGCGCCGCCCGGATCTGATTTTGCTCGACTGGATGATGCCGGGAACCAGCGGTCTCGAGCTGGCCCGCCGCCTGCGCCGCGAAGAGTACACGCGCGATATCCCGATCATCATGCTGACCGCCCGAATTGCCGAGGACGATCGGGTTTTCGGCCTCGAATCGGGCGCCGACGACTACATCGTCAAACCGTTTTCGCCGCGCGAACTCGTCGCCCGCGTCCGTGCCGTGCTGCGCCGGACCAACCCGCACGACGAAGAAGGTAAAATCAGCAGCGACGGCCTGACCATCGACCACGCCAGCCATCGCGTCCTGGCCGGCGACCGCGCCGTCAAAATCGGGCCGACCGAGTACCGCCTGCTGCATTTTTTCATGACCCACTACGGCAAGGCGTACAGCCGCGGCCAGTTGCTCGATCACGTCTGGGGGACCAACGTTTATGTCGAGGAACGCACCGTCGATGTCCATATCCGCCGCCTGCGCAAGGCCCTCGAACCGCATGGGATGGCGCACCTGGTGCAGACCATTCGCGGTCATGGTTACCGCTTCGGCGCCAGTGCCTGAACCCAGCCGGACGGACGCTGCGCGCCTCCGGCAGGAGGGCGGATGATGAATCGCCACTGGCCGGCGCCGCTCCTCGTGCTCGCCGCGGCGGGGCTGGCCGGGCAGATGACCGGCAGCCTGGTACCGGTCACCGTTGTCCTGGCCGCCTGGTTGTTCTGGGAACTGGTGCAATCGATCCGTCTCGCCCGTTGGCTGGAGAACCCGGCGACCAATCCGCCGCGCGCCGCCGGCCGCTGGCGGCATCTGTTCAACCGGCTGTTCCAGCGCCTGCACCACCTTGAAAAGGAACTGCGCGCCCGCGAAATGCTTCTGGAGGCCTTTCAAACCGCGACGGCGGCCTTTCCCGAACCGGTACTGCTGCTCGACGACAAGGAGGTGATCCAGTGGTACAACCAGGCGGCCGCGGTGCAACTCGGGCTGCGCGAGAGCGGTGACCGCGGCCAGTTCATCCGCCATCTGATCCGCCAACCGGCGTTTATCGAATGGCTCGACAGCGGGCAGGAAAACCTGGTCGAGATCGAATCGCCGCTCGATCCGGTCATCACTTTTCGGGTCAGTTGCGCCGTGCTCGACCGCCGCCGCCGCCTGCTGCTCTTTCGCGACATCAGCGAAATGCAGCAGGCCGAAGCGATGCGCCGCGATTTCGTCGCCAATGTCTCGCACGAATTGCGCACGCCGCTGACCGTGCTCGCCGGTTATCTCGAAACCTTAGGCGAAGACGCCTCCCCGGAAATCGCCCTGATCATCCAGCGCATGCGCGATCAGGCTGGGCTGATGCAGCACCTGATCGACGATCTGATCGAACTGTCCCGCCTGCAGACCCAGGGGATCGTCGGCCGCGAACGGCAGGTGGCGATGGCGCCCCTTTTGGCCCAACTGCTCGAACGGGCCGAGGATCTGAGCGGCGGACGGCATAAGATCACCTGTGCCGCCGACAACCGTTACGATCTATACGCCGCGCCCGGCGATCTGGAAAGCGCCTTCGGCAACCTGCTCTCCAATGCCGTGCGCTACACCCCGGCTGGCGGTGAAATCGCCCTGTCCTGGAACACCGATCATCGCGGCGGCGCCTTCAGCGTCAAGGACACCGGCATCGGCATTCCGGAAAAAGACATTCCCCGGTTGACCGAGCGCTTCTACCGCGTCGCCAAGGACCGCTCGCGAGCGAGCGGCGGTTCCGGCCTCGGTCTGTCGATCGTCAAACACGCTCTGAACGCCCACCAGGCAACGCTCGAAATCACCAGCCGGCCCGGCCAGGGCAGTACGTTCACGGCCCGTTTTCCCGCCGCCCGCCTGCGTCTGGCCGACCGGCGGCAAAGCGCCTGAGCGCGGGATGGCACCGCCGGGTGGACGCCACGCGGGCGGGGTCGGGCAAGCCGATCCCGCCTGGTTTTTGAACCGCGAACTCAGTCTGCTCGCTTTCCACCAGCGGGTGGTCGAACAAGCCTGCGACCGCCGCTTGCCGCTACTCGAGCGGCTCCGTTTTTTGTGCATCTCGTGCAGCAACCTGGACGAGTTTTTCGAAGTCCGGGTGGCGGCCAACCGCCAGCGCTTGCTGCACGGCGCCACGGCGCCCGGCGCCGACGGCCGCACAATCGAGCAAACGTTGCAAGAGATTCGCCGCGACGCTGTCTCTCTGGTCGATCGGCAGTATGCCGTTTTTAACCGCGAACTCGTTCCAGCGCTGGCCGCCGCCGGTGTGCTCGTGTCGAGCGGCCACGATCACTGGCGGCCGGCCCAGCGCCGCTGGCTGCAACAGTATTTCCACCGCCAGGTGACACCGATTCTGAGCCCGCTCGGCCTCGACCCGGTGCATCCGTTCCCGCGGATCTTGAACAAGAGCCTGAATTTCGCCGTCGATGTGACCGGCCGCGACGCCTTCGGCCGGCCATTGGAGATGGCGCTGGTCCGCGCTCCGCGCTCGCTGCCGCGCCTGATCCGCCTACCGGCCCGCTATGCACGCGCCGAATACGAGTTCGTGCTGCTCGCCGACCTGCTGCATGCCTTCGTTGATGAATTGTTTCCCGGCCTCGAAGTCGAAGGTTGCTACCAGTTCCGCGTCACGCGCAACAGCGAGTTGTTCGTCGACGAAGAAGAAGCCGGTGACCTGGCGCGCGCCCTGCAGGGCGAACTGAAACAACGCGGCTTCGCCGCCCCGGTGCGGCTCGAGATCGGCAGCGACTGCCCGGCCGAAGTCGAACGGCTGCTGTGCAGCCAGTTCGGGCTCGACGGCGACGATGTGTATCGCTGCGCCGGCCCGGTCAACCTCAACCGGCTGGCTGCGATCCACGACCAGGTGGACCGGCCCGATCTGAAATATCCGCCTTTCCGGCCGCGCCTCGTTACCCCGCTCCGGCCGGGGCGCGACCTATTCGCCGCGCTGCGCCGCGCCGACCATGCGCTGCACCATCCCTACGACAGCTTTCTGCCGGTCGTCGAACTGCTGCGCCAGGCGGCGGCAGATCCGCGGGTGCTGGCCATCAAACAGACGCTGTATCGCACCGGTATCGATTCGGAAATCGTCAATCTTTTGATCGACGCGGCGCGCAACGGCAAGGATGTCACCGCCGTCGTCGAACTGCGCGCACGTTTCGACGAGGAGGCCAACATCCAACTCGCCAACCGCCTGCAGGAAGCCGGAGTGCAGGTGGTGTACGGCATCGTCGGCCACAAAACCCATGCCAAGATGATCCTGATCGTACGTCGTGAAGGCCGCGGCCTGCGCCGTTACGTCCACCTCGGCACTGGCAATTACCACCAAGGCAACACCCGCGCCTACACCGACTGGGGGCTGCTCACCGCCCACCCCGGGATCGCCGAGGACGTACACCGCGAATTCCAGATGCTCTCCGGGCTTGGCAAGGCGCTCGAACTACGTTATCTGCTGCACTCGCCGTTTACGTTGCACGCCGGTCTTTTGGCCCGTATCGAACGCGAAATCGCCCACGCCACGGCCGGGCGTGAAGCGTCGATCGAGGCCAAGATGAACGGTCTGACCGAAAGCGAACTGATCGTCGCGCTGTACCGCGCCGCGCAGGCGGGCGTCAAAATCCGCCTCGTGGTCCGCGGCATCTGCTGCCTGCGGCCCGGAGTGCCGGGGTTGTCCGAGGGCATCGAGGTCGTTTCCATCGTCGGCCGTTTCCTCGAACACAGCCGGGTGTTTTACTTCCATAATGATGGGGCGGGCGAACTGTTCATCGCCAGCGCCGATTGGATGGAGCGCAATTTGTTTCACCGCGTCGAAACCTGTGTCCCGATACTCGATCCGGCACTCGCCGCGCGGATCCGTTGCGAATCGCTGACCCTTGGCTTCGCCGACCGCGCCCAGGCCTGGCGGCTCGACGGCGAAGGCCATTACCACCGGCTCGACGACGACCCGGCGAGCGCCAGCCAGACCCGCCTCACCGCCGGCCGGACCGCCCGCGATGCCTGAACGGCCGGTGCTCGCCGCCGTCGATCTCGGCAGCAACAGTTTTCACCTGCTGATCGCCCGCCTCGAAGACGGCGAACCGCGGATCATCGACCGGGTCCGCGAAACGATCCGCTTGGGCGCCGGAGTGGACGAGGCGGGGCGTCTCGACCCCGAGGCGGCGGCCCGTGCCCTCGACTGTCTCGGCCGTTTCGCCCAGCGCCTCGCCCCGGTCCGGCGCGGTAACGTCCGGGCGGTCGGCACCCATGCTTTGCGCCGGCTGGCCCAGCCCGGCGATTTTTTGCGGCGCGCCGAAGCCGCCCTCGGCCGGCCGATCGAAATCATTTCGGGGCGCGAGGAAGCACGCCTGGTTTATGCCGGTGTCAGCGCCGCGCTACCCGCCGGCAGCGGGCGCCGCCTGGTGATCGACATCGGCGGCGGCAGCAGCGAGCTGATTATCGGCACGGACCGCCGGCCGGAGTTATTCGAAAGCATCCAGTACGGTACCGTCACGGTCACCCAGCACCACTTCCGCGACGGCGTGCTGAACCGTAAACGCTGGCTTAAGGCACGAGACGAACTGCTCGCCGACTTCCAGGAATACGCCGGGCGTTTTCGCGAGCGCGGCTGGCACACCGTTTACGGCGCCTCAGGCGCGATGCGCTCGATCCAGGCCGTGCTCGCCGCCGGCGGGGCCGGTGATGCTGGGCTGCTTGAGACGCCGGCACTCAAACAGTTGCGCCGGGCGGTCCTGTCCGCCGGCGACGTATCGAACCTCAAACTCCCCGGGCTGTCGGAGCGCCGCCGGCCGATCTTCCCCGCCGGCCTGTTGATCCTCGAGACGCTGTGCGAAGCGCTCGGCATCGAACACGTCAGCGTCTCGACCGCAACGCTGCGCGAAGGGCTGCTCGACGATTTGATCGGCCGCCGCCGCCATCGCGATCCGCGCCATAAAACCATCACCAGCCTCGCCGCCCGCTACGCGATCGACCGGGGACAGGCGCAACGGGTCAAAACCACGGCACTGGCCCTGTTCGACGGCATGGCCGGCACCTGGCAACCGGAACCCCAAGTTCGGGACTGGCTTGCCTGGGCCGCCGAGGTGCACGAGGCGGGCCTGGCGATCGGTCACAGCCGTTACCAGGCGCACAGCGGTTACCTGTTGCGCGAAAGCGACCTACCCGGATTCAGCCGGCTCGACCAAAACTTCATGGCCACGCTCGCCGCTTATCACCGCCGCGCGCTCCCGGCCGATTGGGCGAACGCGCTACCCGAACGTCTACACCGCAGCGCGGTGCTGGCCCTTGTGTGTCTGCGCCTGGCGGTGATCCTGCACCGGGCGCGCCAGGAAGCCGGGCCCGCAGCGACCTTGTTTGCCAGCGAAAACGGCGTCGAGTTGATCCTGCCGCCGGGCTGGCTCGAGACGCACCCACTGACCCGGCACGATCTCGATAACGAGCGGCGGCAACTGGCCACGCTCGGCTTGTCTCTCGCAGTCAGCGAGCCGCAAGACCCGGCGTCACACGAATCGCTTGCTGCACGGCGGGCGGTGCCGTGAACGAGCGGGCTTCCTGGCAGCCCACCGCCAGCCCCGCCCGGCTGGCGGAACGGGCCGCGGCGGGGGGCGCGGTGCGCGCCTTTTTCGCTGCCCGCGGCGTACACGAAGTCTCGACGCCGGTGTTGTGCGCCGCGCCGGTCAGCGACCCGCACATTGCCAGCATGGCCGTGACCGAAACGACGCCAACCGGCCCGCGACACTGGACCCTGCGCACCTCACCCGAGTATTTCCACAAACGGCTCATCGCCGCCGGCCACGGCGATCTTTTCGAACTCGGCCCGGTGTTCCGGGCCGGCGACCGGGGACGCTGGCACGAAGGAGAATTCACGCTGCTCGAATGGTACCGCCTGGGGTTTTCCTGGCGGCAACTGGCCGCTGAAGCGGTCGAACTGATCCGCCGCGTGGCCGAAGCCGTGGCTCAAGGCGGCCCGCAAGCCGCGGTCCACCGCCCGGCCGCAGGCTGGATCTCCTGCGCCGTCCACTGGATCGCCTTTCGCGACCTGCTCGGCACCGCGCTCGGCCTCGATGTACTGACCGCGAACGACCACGAACTGATCAGCGCTGCACAAGATCGCGGCCTGATGGCCGGTGAAGTGGATCGCACTGGCGCCCTCGATTATCTCTACGGCGTCATCGCGCGCGACGCGCTGGCCGAAGAGGCGATCACCATCGTGCACGATTTTCCGCCCGAGCACGCGGCGCTGGCGCGGCTGGTCGCCGGCGAACACGGACCGCTCGCCGAGCGCTTCGAGATCTACCTCGGCCGGCTGGAAATCGTCAACGGCTACCGCGAACTGACTTCGGCTATCGAACAACGCCACCGCTTCGCCGCCGACACGGCGCGCCGCCGCCGACTCGGACTGCCAGAGGTCGCCGGCGACCAGGCCCTCCTCGCCGCACTCGACCACGGTCTGCCGGAATGCGCCGGCGCGGCGCTCGGCTTCGACCGCTTGCTCGCCGCCCTGACCGGCGCGAAGTCCCTGGCCGAAGTGATCGCCTTTCCCGCTCCCGGCCCTCCCGCCGGCGGCGCATGATGCATGCGAACCCAACGGCAGCGGGTCTTACCGTCGTAGAATAATCATCTCCCGTATCCCGCCGATCACACGGTCTGCCTCGACCCTGCATCCGGAGTCTTTCCATGAGTGTTTTTTCCAATGTCCAGACCACGATCGAAGTCGCCGATCGTTCGTATCGAATTTTCAGCCTCGGCGAGCTTCCACACCAGGACAAAATCCGCCGCCTACCCTACACCATCCGCATTCTGCTCGAAAACCTGCTGCGCCACCACGGCAAAGGCGCCGTCGGCGACGACGATATCCAGGCCGTCATCGACTGGGATCCCAAGGCCGAGCCCGTGACCGAAATCGCCTTCACGCCGGCGCGCGTCGTGTTGCAGGATTTCACCGGCGTGCCGGCCATCGTCGATCTCGCCGCGATGCGCGACGCGATGCGCCGCCTCGGCGGCGATCCGGCGCTGATCAACCCGTTGTCGCCGGCGGAATTGGTCATCGATCATTCGGTGCAGGTCGATAAATACGGCCGCCACGACGCCCTCGACCTCAACACCCGGATCGAATTTCAGCGCAACCGTGAGCGCTACGCCTTCCTGCGCTGGGGACAGAACGCCTTCCACAACTTCAAAGTGGTCCCGCCGAACACCGGCATCGTGCACCAGGTGAACCTCGAATATCTGGCGCGCGTCACCTTCGGCGAACAAATCGACAGCGCGTGGCACGCCTGGCCCGACACCGTGGTCGGCACCGATTCGCACACCACGATGATCAACGGCATCGGCGTTCTCGGTTGGGGCGTCGGCGGCATCGAAGCCGAAGCGGCGATGCTCGGTCAGCCGGTCAGCATGCTGCTGCCGCAAGTCGTCGGCTTCAAACTCGACGGCCGTCTGCCCGAAGGGGCGACCGCCACCGACCTGGTATTGACCGTCACCGAAATGCTGCGCCGCCACGGCGTGGTCGGCAAATTCGTCGAATTTTTCGGCGCCGGCCTCGACCACTTGCCGCTCGCCGACCGCGCGACGATCGCCAATATGGCGCCGGAATACGGTGCGACCTGCGGCTTTTTCCCGGTCGATGAAGAAAGCCTGAACTATCTCAGACTCTCCGGGCGCGATGAGGCGCAGATCGCGCTGGTCCGCGAGTATCACCGCCGACAGGGCTTGTGGCGTGATTCCAGCACTGAGCCTGCGGCCTACAGCGCGGTACTCGAACTCGACATGGGCGAAGTCCAACCGTCGCTCGCCGGCCCCAAGCGGCCACAGGATCGGATTCCGCTAAGCAAAGCCAAAACGGCGTTCATCGCCGACTGCCAGAAACTCACCGCGGGCCGCAACGGCAGCCGGGCCGAAGCGCGCTTCGCCGACGAAGGCGGCGGCACCGCGGTCGGCAACACCGATTGCGCCGGCAACGGCAGCGCCGCGGTCGAGATGAACGGTGCGACCTTCGACCTCAAAGACGGCGCGGTGGTCATTGCCGCGATCACCAGTTGCACCAACACCTCGAACCCGGCGGTGATGATCGGCGCCGGCCTGCTCGCCCGCAACGCCGCGGCCCGCGGTCTGAAAGTCAAACCGTGGGTCAAGACCAGCCTGGCGCCGGGTTCCCGCGTGGTCACCGATTACCTCAAAAAAGCCGAACTGCTCGACGATCTCGAAGCCCTGGGTTTTTACGTCGTCGGCTACGGCTGCACAACCTGCATCGGCAACTCCGGACCGCTGCCCGAAGTGATCGGCGATGCGGTCCGGCACCACGAACTGGTCGTCTGCTCGGTGCTCTCCGGCAACCGCAACTTCGAAGGCCGGGTGCACGCCGAGGTCAAAATGAACTACCTCGCTTCGCCGCCGCTGGTCGTCGCCTATGCGCTGGCCGGGCGTATGGACATCGATCTTTACAACGAACCTCTCGCCACCGACCCGGACGGCGAGCCGGTGTTCCTCAAAGACATCTGGCCCGCCAGCCGCGAGATCGGCGATTTCATCCGCCGCACGATCGACGCCGGCATGTTCCGCGGCAGTTATCACAGCGTTTTCGACGGCGACGAACGCTGGCACAGCATCAAAGTCCCCGCCGGCAGCAACTATGCCTGGGACGACGATTCGACCTACATCCAGAACCCGCCCTATTTCACGGCGATGACCCTTGAAGTACCGGCCATCGAACCGGTGAGCGGCGCCCGTTGCCTGGCGCTGCTCGGCGATTCGATCACCACCGACCACATCTCGCCGGCCGGCTCGATCAAAGCCGATTCGCCTGCCGGCCGGTACTTACAGGACAAAGGCGTTGCGCCCGCCGATTTCAATTCCTACGGTTCGCGGCGCGGCAATCACCAGGTGATGATGCGCGGCACGTTCGCCAACATCCGGCTGCGCAACAGGCTGGCGCCAGGCACCGAAGGCGGCTTCACGACCCACCAGCCGAGCGGCGAAGTCATGAGCATTTTCGACGCCGCACAGCGCTACCGGCAGGAAAACACCCCGCTAGTCATCCTCGCCGGCAAGGAATACGGCACCGGCTCGTCGCGCGACTGGGCGGCGAAAGGCACGCTATTGCTCGGCGTCAAAGCGGTGATCAGCGAAAGCTTCGAGCGCATCCACCGCTCCAACCTCGTCGGCATGGGTGTGCTGCCGCTCAACTTCATGCCCGGCGAGAACGCCGAAAGCCTCGGCCTGAGCGGCCAGGAACGCTATACGATCGAAGGGCTCGGTGACGGCACTGCCAAGGAAGTCACCGTCATCGCCGGCACCGAGGGCGGCGGCGAAAAACGCTTCACCGCCCGCGTCCGGCTCGACACCCCGCAGGAAATCGAGTACTACCGGCACGGCGGCATCCTGAACTACGTGCTGCGCCAACTGGCCGCGCCGCAGGCCGCCTGATGCCGAGCAGTTAGCTCATACCGGCTGATGAACGGCGAGGGCCTCAACGCGGCGGTCGGCGATTGGCTCAACGGGGCCGGCGCCGTCGTGCGCGCCGTGCTCGATTGGCGGCTATTCAGTTTCGGCGGTACCCCGATCACCCCGGGCGGTCTTCTCTGGCTGGTCCTCATCGTCGCCGCCGGCTGGTACGCCTCGCGGCTGATCCGCCGCCTCATCGCCCGCCTGATCGAGAAACGCCAGCAATATCCCGGCGAACTTGCCGCGCTATACACCGTCAGCCGCATTGCCCATTACACGATCTTGAGCATCGCACTGCTCGTCGGCTTCAGCGCCATGGGACTCGATTTCAGCAAACTGGCGCTGATCGCCGGCGGCCTCGGCGTCGGTATCGGCTTCGGCCTGCAGAACGTTGTCGGCAATTTCGTCTCCGGCCTGATCCTGCTCTTCGACCGCAGTATCAAAGTCGGCGATTACCTCGAACTGGAAACCGGCCTGCGCGGCGCAGTGCAGGCCATCAATACCCGTTTCACGCACATCAGGACCAACGACAACATCGACGTGCTGGTCCCCAACAGCCAATTGATCAGCAATCGCCTGATCAATTGGACCATGCACGAAACCCTGACCCGCCTGCACGTCCCGTTCGGCGTGGCCTACGGCAGCGACAAGGAGACCGTCAAAAAAGCGGCCCTCGAAGCCGCCGAACAAGTCCGCTTCACGCTGCGCGGCATCCCCGGCCGCGAACCCGAAGTCTGGCTCGTCAACTTCGGCGACAGCAGCCTCGATTTCGAACTGCTCGTCTGGCTCACCCCCGACGGCGTCCACCGCCCGGCACGCGTCAAAGCCAGCTACCTGTGGGAACTCGAAACCGCCCTGGCCAAATACCACATCGAAATCCCCTTCCCGCAACGCGACCTGCACATCCGCACACCCCAGCCGCCACCCGTTTGAACCCGACGAACAACGATTCACCGTCCGCGAAAGTATAGGCTGCGGTCAATGCCGATGCTGTAACCACCCGTGACGGGCAGCCGGTGATACTCACCTTGTTTTGTCCCGTACGTGATATTTTTACGATATAGGCAGCTTGTATCACGTACGGTAACTTTTCCTTGCCATCGGCTGATCGAGCGGTTATCTTTTACCGTACGGTATCTTTTTTCGAGGTCCGGCCATGACAGAGGAAGCCAACATTTACGGCGCGGTCCAGACCGCCGAGGAACTCGGCCGCTTGGCGCGCGCCCATCGCAAGCACCGGCGCCTGACGCTGGAGACGGTCTCCGGGCTCGGTAACCTGAGCACGCGCTTCCTGTCGGAGTTTGAACGGGGCAAGGAGACAGCCGAGATCGGCAAGGTCCTGAAGGCGCTGCGCACCTTAGGCCTGGAGGTCATCATCGAACCCCGCGGGCGGGCGACGCCGGCTCATCGTACCGGCAAGACCCATGAGGAGAAGACCCCATGAGCGCCCCCGACACCCTCAACGTCTGGCACGAGCTGCGCCTGGTCGGTCAGCTCTGGCGCAATACGACCGGGGCCATCGGATTTCGCTACTCTCCAGAGTGGATCACCGGCGGCTTCGCCGTGTCCCGCTCGCTGCCGCTGGCGGTCCAGGGAGAGCGCAGCGCGGGGTCCGCCCCGGAGGAAGGCACCGCCCAGCGCTGGTTCGCCAATCTGTTGCCCGAGGGGGCGGCGCGCGAACACATCGTCCGCGACCTCAAACTGCCGAATACGGATTTCGACCTGCTACGCGCCATCGGCGGTGAGTGTGCCGGCGCGCTGTCGATTCTGCCCGTGGACCGGCAACCATCGGGCCAGCGGCAGTACCGTCCACTGACGGTGAAGGACTTGGCCGACTTGGCGGCGCGCCGGGGACAGATCTACGCCGTCTGGCCAGTGGACGAGCGCCCGCGATTGTCGCTCGCCGGCGCCCAGGACAAGTGCCCGGTACTGGTGCGCGACGATCAGTATTTTCTGCCGCAGGGCGAAGCGCCTTCCAGCCACATCATGAAGTTCGAACTGGCCGACTACCGTCATCTGCCCGCCTACGAGACCTTCACCACACAACTGGCAGCGGCCATCGACTTGCCGGTGGTAGATATCACTTTACGGTCCATTGGAAAAACCCGGTACGCACAGATTGCGCGCTATGATCGGCTTTGGGATGAAAGCGGCATGGTGCGGCGGCTGCACCAGGAGGATTTCTGCCAAGCCCTTGGTTATGGGCACGAGAAAAAATACCAAGAACACGGTGGACCGTCCTTCGCGCAGTGTTACCGCCTGGTGCAGGAGGCCTCCAGCGAGCCGGCCATCGATGTGCAACACCTGTTGCGCTGGCAGATTTTCAATGTGCTCGCGGGCAACTCAGACGGTCACGCCAAGAACCTCTCCCTGTTGCATTTGCCTAATGATGCAACCCGTCTGGCACCGTTCTATGACCTGGTGTGTACGCGCGCCATCGAACGCATCGACTACCATCTCGCCTTCGATGTCGGCGGAGAGCGCAATCCCAGTGTAATCACTTCAGCCCACTGGGAGGCACTTGCCAAGGCGTGCGACGTGCGACCGCAATTTCTCGGCAATCTGGTGCGTGAAACCGCGGCCGCTTTGCTGGAAAGTCTCGGGCCGGCACGGGAAACCTTCGAGGCACACTATGGTGCCTATCCGGCGCTGCAACGCATCGAGCAGGTCGTCACCACACAGTGCCGACGTAGCGAGAAACGGTAGCCGGATCATGGCGATGAAGGGGCGCGACAAACGCTCATTTACCCAATTGTTGCATAGATTCCCGGAATGCTCGCCCAAGCTGGCGAGTGCAGCTTGTCCGATTCCCTGACGAACCGAGCAAAATTTATGCAACTATTGGGTTTATGCAGATCTCAATAAGACCCTCTCCCCAAAGGGGGAGAGGGTGGCCGAAGGCCGGTAGAAGGGTTACTGCTTGTCATCTACTGGCGGCTTGCCGGTCGATTTCGCGATGTCCTGCGAAGCAGGCCGCGTTTGCGATTCCTGCTCCGCGGTTGAACCAGACATGGCCGCGTCAAATTCCTCACGGTTCAAAACCCCGTCGCGATTGAGGTCAGCGCGAATGAGATTCTGCACCAGGGTTTTATCTTTGCTTGCTTCGGCGGAGGTGATGGCGCCGTCCTTGTCAGCATCGAAGTCGTCGAAAGACAGGCCGTTTTGATCCTGTTTGCACGCGCCGAGCGCCGCTATACCCACGGTGAGGCTGATGATTAACGGGACCGTTCTTGTCTTCATGGCACTTGCCTCCATCAATTTTGTAGTAAATAGGAGGGTTGCATGGGAGCAACCCTCCTTACGGTCTGCTGGAAATTCATCCAGCTCATTCACGAGCCCACATGAAAGAAGGTGAGTGAATTGCATTGGATCCAAAAATCAGGCTTCACCCGATTTTGGTCACAAGCTCGTCAAACTCCTCCTGGTTGAGATACCCATCCATGTCGGCGTCAGCGGCCGCGAAGTTGGATGCCACAGCCTCGGAAATATTGGCTTCCTCCTGGGAAACCAGACCGTCCTGATCAGCATCCAGTTCGCTGAATGCCGGTACCTCTTCTTGCGCGAACGCGATACCGGTTCCGAGCACCAGTGCGGTAAGAAAGATGAATGCCTGTTTCATGATTGCCTCCTCGGTATTGGGTTGAGATGTTTGCCCCTATTGGGGCGATAATGGTCGTTCAAATACCGTGCCAGTTTGATCCGGACCCTTGGAAAGCCGCGCGGCATAAGCGTTTGCTCGATTCAATGAAATGCGGAACGCGCACCGGCTTGTCTCAGCGGGGCGACATAGTGTCTCTGTTTAGAGACAGTGCGGAACGGCCGAGGAATAAGGAAATCGACGTAGAACCGACCGGTCCCTGTCTCCGGATCGCGACAGTTGTTGGTGTCTTCCCACCTTTAGCAACACATATTCTCCACGCCGCCCCTCCGGCATAAAGAAACTAATTTGTTCTGAGATTGTGCAACGCGGGAATGGTTTTCCCCTATTTTATGCATGTAGGTGATTGATTTCGTGGAAGAAATTGGAAATCGCATTTTCGATTTTCGTATCCTGATTCATTCAGAATGAATTAATCAGGGTGTCGTCGATTCCGAAGCTTTTCGGCGACTGGCACGGCACCTGCCTGCCTGTAGTGCGGTTCCCCCCGGGAACCGTTTCATTCCCCCTAAGTACTGAAGGTATGTGATTATGAGAAAGTCAACTGAATACGGAGCCAGTAAGACCATCATTCCGCTGGCGCTTGCCTACGCGATCACTTTGATACTTGTCGGTATCAGTTCCGCCCAGGAGACGGATCCGCAAATTGGACCTCCGTTCCCGATTCCGCCAGGTCAGGCGGACAAGATCGTAGCGTCCAGTTCCAGCCTGGAGGTCCTGGAGGGCCGGCTCACGGAAGAGGGTACGGACAGCGTGCCTGTGGAACTCCTCCGCACGTCTTTTGACCGGAGGGCGAGGAACGCCACCGACCTGATCATCCGGGTCGATGGCGAATGCGCGGCGGTGGTCAACGAGGCCGAAGAGGAGGGCGAAGAGCCACCTCCGGAAGAACCGACGCAAGACATCTCGGTGGCCGACACCACAACGCAGGCGAAATCGGTTGCGGTAACCGCCTGGCTTGAACTCGACGGCGCGCCAGTCTCCGTGAGCGGTATTACCGAAGGCGATATCGAAGTCGCCGACGATGGAACAGTGGTGTTTTGCAACTCCTCTGAGAAAAGCGATTTCTCGGATATGGAGGCGGACGACGCTATCGAAACGTTTGCTGAACTCCGTAAGACGGGTGGGTTTACATGGACGGTGCCCGACGTCGATAGCGGCTTCCACGAACTGGTGTTATTGGCTAGTCTCGACCTGAGCGCCGAGGAAGGCGAAGACGACGGTGGTGAAGAACCTCCCATCGAGCCCGCCCAGGACGAGGATGAAGGCGATGACGTCGACGCACTCGGCTTCGTCGGCAAGCGGATTCTGATCGTAGACTTCGCGAAAGCCTCTTTCGAGGAATCCGGCGAGATTTAAGGAAGCCCCCTGTCATCTCAGAGGTTGTATACGGTACTGGGACGTACTGTAAAACCTGACTTCGCGTCAGGTTGAACGGGCCGGCTATCGTCCTGCCCGTTCTTTCCATATCAGTCCTTGAACTGCTCCGGTTCGATGCCGTAGCGATTGAGAAGCTTGTAGAAGTTAGTGCGGTTGCGTTTCGCCAGACGTGCCGCGTAGCTGACGTTGCCCTCAGTGATCTTTAAAAGCTGCGTCAAATAATTGCGGGTGAATTCCTCCCTCGCTTCCTGCAATGACGTCAACCGCCGGGCCCGGTCGCCGAGCGCGTGTTTGATTTGGATGGCGCTGATGACCGGGCCGGATGACAGGGTGTAAGCCTGTTCGATGGTGTTGAATAATTGTCTGATGTTACCGGGCCATGTCGCGGCGATCAATAATTCCATCGCTTTCGGAGCCAATACTTTTCGCTTGCCGCTGTTGCCGGCGATCAGTTCTTCCAGTTTATGGTTGACCAGTAAAGGAATATCTTCGACCCTCTCTTCCAGGGACGGTACGTTGATTTCGATGACGTTCAAGCGGTAGTAAAGATCTTCCCGGAATGCCCCTTTTGCAAACGCCGAACGCAGATCGTGATTGGTGGCGGAGATGACGCGGATATCCACCGGCTTGTCTTCCAGGCCGCCCAGGGGGCGCACTTTACGTTCCTCCAGAATGCGCAATAATTTCACTTGCAGATGCAACGGCATGTCCCCGATTTCGTCGAGAAACAGCGTGCCTCCGCCGGCCGTCATGAGCAGGCCCGGGTGGCTGCGCAAGGCGCCGGTGAACGCCCCTTGTTTGTACCCGAACAACTCTGCTTCGATGAGATCGGCCGGGATGGCGCCGCAATTGACCGCCACGAATTTCCCGTTGCGGCGGCGGCTCAAACCGTGTATGCACTGGGCGATGAGTTCTTTGCCCGTGCCGCTGGCGCCCGTGATCAAAACGCTGGCGTCCGTTTCGGCTACGCGGCGTATTTGCGCCAGAACCTCCAGCATCTTCGGACTGGCGCCAACGATTTCATCCTTCCAGGCATCGTCACCGGCGGGCGCGCCACCGGTCTTGAGTGCCTGTTCAACGTTATTGAGGAGTTCTTGTTTGTCGATCGGCTTGGTGATGAACGCAAACGCGCCGCTCTGAGTTGCCTCCACCGCGTCTGGAATGGTGCCGTGGGCGGTGATGATCAGCACTGGCATCCCCGTCCGGCGCCGGTGGATTTCCTGCAGCAGACCCATGCCGTCCATCCCCGCCATACGCAGATCGGTGATGACCAGATTGGGCGTGCTCCGCTGCAATACGGACAATGCGCTCGCGGCATCTTCGGCGGTGAGCACCTTGTAGCCACTGGTTTCCAACCGCAGGCGCAACAATTTCAGCAGCCCCGGGTCGTCATCCACCAACAATATGGCGGGGTGAGAACCCATCTCAATATCCCCCGCGAGATGCGTTACGCGCTTTACGGCACTCCGCATCGGCTTCTTGCGCTTTCGCGCAAACCGCCGAGGCTCCTTCGCCTACGCTGCCCCAAAAGCCCGTGGGCAAGGAGCGAAGGGCAGGCGGGAAGACCGGTGCGGTTTTCGCGTAGCGAAAGAAGCGCCGGTCTGAAGCCGTTGCCCGTGCAGGCGATAGTGGTTCTATCGGCCAGCCGATGGACGCCGCCAGCGGGCTTTTGGGGCGCAACCCTTCGGGATGGAGCGCTTTTGGCGCATGGCCGCGTTGCTCGTCGCTCATATGGAACGACCAAACTTCTCTCCTCGCGCCTTGCCCTGCGCCACAAGCGCCGCCGTCGCGGCCGCGCGGGATATTGAGATGGGTTCTAATTTCCGTCATCTTCGTGGTCGCCATCCTGATTCGCTCCAGTGGCCGGCTCCACGGTCGTTTCAATGGAAGTCAACGCCTTGATTTTCTCGCGGGCATCAAAGAGGGCGCTTTCGAGTGCTTGGATGCGTTGGGCTGACGATTTCTGGCGTTCCACGATCGCCAGGTAGATCCAGGCGAGATTGACGGCGCCGGCCGGCAGGTCGTCCGCGTGGTCGAGTGCTTCCCGGATCAGTTGACCGGCTTTATCCGAGTTGGTTCCGGAGTGGCCCGGCCAGGCGGAGAAAAGGCCTAACCGCAGGCTGTTGGCGGGGGATGGTTGGGATTCGTAGTCGGCGGCGGCGCGAAGGAAAAGCCGGGTTCGCTCCTCCGAAGCGGCGGCGTTGAACCGGTACAGCATTTCCAGATATTTCTCGGCAGGGGTGTCCGCCGGGATTTCCTGCACCACCTCACGCTGCGTTTCCATGGTGCAGGCGACCGTCATGCAAACCGCCACCAGCAGGGCTAAAACGCCCGCTCCTTTGGATTTGACCATAACCCTTTTACCCTCAAGCGAGTATGTCTTTGACTCGAAAGCGCAGTTGGAAGTTTGCGCCGCGCGTTCTGCCGTTACAGATTTCGATGCTGCCGCCCAGGATGCGCACGGATTCGCGCACGACGGACAGGCCGATGCCGGTTCCGCGCACGTGGCCGTGATGGACCGCAGAACCCTGATAAAACGCGTCGAACACGCGCTCGCGTTCGGACTCGGGAATACCAGGACCCTCATCCGCCACGAGAAGTTCAACGTGACTGTTATCCAGACCGGCCCGGATCATGACTGTTCCGCCCGGAGGCGAAAACTTGACCGCGTTAGACACCAGATTATCGAATATCACGTGGAATTTTTCCAGGTCCGAGTTGATCCGCAAGTCAGGCAATTCGGTGCGTATCCTGAGCTTACCGTTGGCGATGGCCAAGCGGTGGCGGGAAAGCACGCTTGCCACCAGTTCGCGCAAGCCGAAAACGGTTTTTTCCGGGCTCGCCCGGGTCTTCTGCCAGGCGCTGAAATGGAGCAGATTCTCAATGCTTTTCTGAAGGGCCAGGCTGTTTTCCCGGACCACGGTCATTACTTCACGCTGCCGCTCCCCAAGCGGGCCGGCACTGCCGTCGGTGAGCAGTTCGGCGCCTTCCCGGATGTTGGCGAGCGGCGTTTTCAATTCGTGCGAAACGTGCCTGAGAAACGTCGATTTTTCCCGTTCCAGGTCCGCCAGCCGCGTCCGGAGCCAGTCCAGGCGGTCGCCCAAATCCCTGAGATCGAGAGGTCCGCCCACCTTGATCCGGCGTTCGAGATCGCCTTCTCCCAGTTGGTGGATGGCGCCGCCGAGTTGGCGGACCGAGCGGGCGATCAGCGCGGTGAACAACACGCCCAGGGCGACCGCCAGCGGGATGAGGCCGGCGGCCAGCCAATAAATCGAGCGCGTGACATCGGCCGTGTGGGTCCGGAGAGCAGCGAGGTCATCGTCGATCAATGATTTGACCTGAGTGAAAATCCCCCGCCCTTCCGCGCGCAACTGCTCGAAGCCGCGCACCGCGACGGCGACTTCTTCCGAATCGTGGGGGTGATCGCGGATGCCTTCCAAGATCCAGAGTGCGGTGCCCTCCAGCGCCGCCGTTTCGTTACGGGTCTCAGGCAGAATGTGCCGCAAATCGCCGAGCGTCGCCAGCAGACTCCCATGCCTTTCCCGGTACAGGGCGAACAGTTCCTCGTCGCCCACCACCTGGAATTGGCGGGCGCCGCGCTCCAGGTCCGTGATCACTTCCAGAATGTACTGGGTGTCACGGGTGGCCGCGACGCTGTCCGTGACCATTTTCGTACTTTGCCGAGCGAGCTCGTCCACGTACGTCGTGGCGATGACAATGACGAAAATCAGCGGCAGAAACGCAACCGCGAAACCCGCAAATGCCAGAACGCTCAGCGAATTCAGACGGGACAACATCCCTGGATATTACCTTATCCGGTTCACCACCGATAGAGCCTAGATTCTGCCCTCATCGGCCTGTCGAGGCTCAATCTGCGTCGGCGCGGGCCTGGTACGGCGGTTGATTGCAGAGCGCCGCGATCGGGAATGAACACCGGGTCGAAAAGCGCCGACACTTAGTCGAGGCACCTCTGGGCGGTGCCGGTCCGGGGGCGAGGGCAGGATTGCCCGGAACTGCCTTACGAGAAGACACCTACGGCGAACTCGGCCCATACAAGCAGCAACAGAAAGATGACGACGGTGACAATGATCGCCTTGTTGCGACCGGTTGTGGCGCGGCGAACGCCAAGAACTATGGCTGTGCCGGCGGCCAGAAGAAGTGCTGCGGCAGTCATGAAATCGCCAATAGACCAGTTCACTTCGGGTGTGAACCTCATTGCGATGAGCGGGATGCACAGGAGCAACGCTGTGATAGCGACTACGAGAGCAAGCTGCCGAATCAATGAATGAGCTGGCATATGCGGCCTAACGATTGAATTCAGCCGCCGCTTTCAGCGGTCGGCTGGAGTTCGTTGGATTTCCATTCTTCTGTGAATCCATTTATTATCATTAAATCTTCTTTTATAAAAAACTTTACACTGCCAGGAAAATCTTGTTCTTCTGAAATATATTTCTCAGGGGTTTCAGTCACTTTTTTCCATTTCATCTCTAACCACATTAAATTAACCCCTGCCTTTATCCAATTATTTGTTTCTTCGTCAGTTGAAAAAAATGCAGAATCTCTCATGCACTCTCTGAATCCTTTATCTTTTTCTTTTACATATTCGTAATTTTCACTTGCAAATTTTAAATATGCATCGAGCGTATTTATAGAATTAAGCTTTGGAAGGTAAACCGAATCTCGCTTTTCCAAGATACTTTCATAAATATTTCTGCATTTTTTCACTGCTTCATTTTCAATTAATCCACATCCTGAAATAGAGGAAGATAATACAATTAAGGTTATAGATAGTTCTATTTTCATTGATGAAATCTAACGACGAAGCTTACCTGCCGCTATGGAGCGCAGCGGAATAGCGGTCAGGTGCAGCGCCTCGTTAGGTGGCTTTTTAGAAAGTGATGCCATGGTTTTTTTCGGCACAGCCCTGACAGACCGTCGCGGTGAACATATGCCCTTTGAGGTTTCTGAGCCCGCACTCTCGACACAGGCGGAAGAACCGTCGGTTTTTCACAACCTTATGTCTAGCAGATTCAATTCTTGAAGCGCTACTGCCTTTCGGCAGTTTGACAGCTGCCACCCAGGAGGTCGAAGGTCGACACGGGTGGGGCCACTCGACCACTGCGACCTCAACTACGACGCTCTTTGCAGTATTGCGCACCCGCGTTTCTTCACGGGCAAGCATTACGTCGTTGGATGCCATTAGCCACCTAACGCCCAGGCTCACTCGCGGCTCTGCCGACGCGAAGCGGTGGCAGGGACGTCGAGTGGAGCCGATGGTTGGGCATTATCATAGCCGTTTCTCGTTGTGTGAGATTAGCCACTGCACGCCTGCAATTAGGAACTTGCTAATCAGCCCGCGCACCCAAATGATAATGATGGTTCCATAGACCAGCGCGACAAAAATAAGCGGCATCGCCAAGTGCAGTTCTTTCTTTGGATGGTCTGTCTGATACGAAGACCACGCCAAAAGGATTCCCAGCAGGAACCCAAATAGAGCTGCGAGGTGAATGGCCCAGCCAAAGCCGCTCGTCTGCGAATTCAACCGCTGCTTGAGCCACTCGCCGCCCTTCAGGATTGCAGCGGCCAGAAGTGCGTAGGAGCCGAGCACGATAATCATGATCAGCAGAAGGTTGGGCTCTTCTTCGCTCATTGTGGGGTCCAACGCCGCAATAAGTGGCACTTTGGCTGGAATGAAGTTTTGCGATAAAATGCCGAAGGCATTCGCAAAACGGAAAGGAAGCCAAAGTGTCGGCGCTTGATGGCTTTGTTATTTGTGTTTCTAAACATTGTAAGATAGAGCCAATACTGGCTGCTCACCAACCTCGATCACTGCTGTCCCATAAAC
>JRYH01001369.1_pt1 | contig 41138 bp, 37 predicted proteins | sample 235351 | NCBI WGS metagenome assembly JRYH01 (sample SAMN03074221, study PRJNA261480) | activated sludge metagenome | biome: Wastewater Treatment Plant; feature: Wastewater; material: Activated sludge; isolation source: activated biomass of a wastewater treatment plant treating wastewater... ...
TCAACAATGTCAAACAAAAACCCGAAAGCCCAAAACAAGACCCCCGAAAACCAGCGACCAGAACTCCCTGCCCGCCAGCAAGAGCCGCCTTATAGGACCTCGGAACAAACCAGTCAACACCATAATTTTAACCTTGCGCATTTTTTTGTCGAGATCATGCAAAAACCCCAGAAAACCGGGGCGGCCTCCAAAAAATGCTTATATAACAAACATATCTGCCGGCAGCTCTCAATAGCTGCGCGGCAGGTCCAGTTCATGTTCGGCGATAAAGGAGAGGATCAGGTTGGTCGAGATCGGCGCGATCTGGTAAAGCCTTGTTTCGCGGAATTTCCGCTCGACATCATACTCTTCGGCAAAGCCGAAACCGCCGTGGGTCTGCAGGCACGCCTCTCCCGCCGCCCAGGAAGCTTCGGAGGCCCGCATCTTCGACATATTGGCCTCCGCGCCGCAGGCCTCGCCCGCATCATAGAGGCGGCAGGCTTCTTCCACCATCAATTTGGCGGCCCGCATCTGGGCATAAGCCCTTGCGATCGGGAACTGCACGCCCTGATTCTGTCCGATCGGCCGGCCGAAGACGGTGCGCTCGCGCGCATAGTTGGAGGCGGTCCTGATAAACCACTCGGCATCGCCGAGGCATTCGGAGGCGATCAGGATCCGCTCCGCATTCATGCCGGTCAGGATATAGCGAAAGCCCTTGCCCTCCTCGCCGATCAGGCTGGAGGCGGGAATGCGCATATTGTCGAAGAAGACTTCCGTTGTCGAATGATTGATCATGGTGCGGATCGGCCGGATCGTCATGCCCTTGCCGAGCACCTCGCGCATATCGACGATGAAGACGGAAATCCCGTCGGAGCGCTTCGCCACCTTGTCCTTCGCCGTGGTGCGGGCGAGCAGCAACATCAGGTCGGAATGTTCGGCGCGGCTTGTCCAGACTTTCTGGCCGTTCACGACATAGTCATCGCCGTCGCGCACCGCGATGGTCGAGATGCTGGTGGTATCGGTGCCGGCGGTGGGTTCGGTCACACCGAAGGCCTGCAGGCGCAGCTCCCCGCTTGCGATTCCCGGAAGATACTTGCGCCGCTGCTCCTCCGAGCCGTGACGCAGCAGCGTGCCCATCGTATACATCTGCGCGTGGCAGGCGGCGCCGTTGCAGCCGTTCGCGTGAATTTCCTCGAGTATTGCCGAGGCGACGATAAGCGGCAGGCCCGCCCCGCCATATTCCTCGGGGATCAGCGAGGAGAGCAGCCCCGCCTCGGTCAGCGCATTGACGAATTCGGTCGGATAGGCGCGCTCGCGGTCCTTATCGCGCCAGTAGCTGCCGGGAAATCCTTCACAAAGCTGCCGCACCGTCTCGCGGATTTGCGGAATGATATCGCTTGCCATGCCTCTCTCGCCTTAAAACCCGTGCAGGGTAACAAAATTCTCGAAATCCTCGCGCTCGGTGACGAGCCGGTTGATGATCGCATCCGGATCGCGATAGCCGAGCGCCATACCGCAGAACATAATCTCATCATCGCTGAGGGAAAGATGTTTCTTCAGCGTCTCAGGCCAGCGGGCCCAGGCCTCCTGCGGACAGGTATCCAGGCCATATTCCTGCGCCAGCAGCATGATATTCTGCATGAACATGCCGACATCGGCATATTGCCCGATCTCCATCTGGCGGTGGAGCACGAAGAAGAGCCCGACCGGCGCATCGAAGAAGCGGAAATTGCGCGCGAGCTGCCTGAGCTTGCCCGGCCGGTCCGAGCGCGGCACGCCGATCAGTTCATAGAGCGCTTCCCCCACCACGCGGCGACGGGTCCGGTAGGGCTCGACAAGATCGGGGGGATAAACGTTATATTCGGGCGTTTCCGCCTCGCCCTTCATGAGCTTTGCCTCGACCTCGCGGACAAGCGCCTGCAACGGCTCGCCCGTCAGGACGTGCACTTTCCACGGCTGCAGATTGCCGCCCGACGGCGCGCGTTTCGCAATTTCCAGTATCTCGCGGATTGTCTCGAGCGGGACGGGCCGGTCCAGGAACTGGCGCACCGTCATCCGTGATTTAATGGCATGTGAAACTTTCACAACTCTCTCCTCTGCTGCCTCGGGCGCGCGGCGGAAAGCCCGCCGCCCGCCGGATACTCAATCGAAGCCGTAGAAATGGGTGACGTTCTTGACGTCCTCCCGATCGCTCACGAGCGTGTTCTCGATCGCCGTCGTATCCTCGTAGCCAAGCGCAAGGCCGGAGACGAGAACCTGATCGTCGGGAATGCCGAGATGGCGGAAAATCGGCCCCTGGAAAGTGATCCAGGCCGCCTGCGGACAGGTGTGCAACCCCTCACCGCGCGCCGCCAGCATCAGCGTCTGCATATAAAGCCCGGCGTCAAACCAGCTGCCGCGCTTCAGATAGGCATCAACGGTGACGAAAATCCCGACCGGCGCATCGAAAAAGTTGAAATTGCGCCGTGATTGCCTGGCGGTTCGCTCCCGGTCGCCCTTCTCGATGCCGAGCAGGCCGTAAAGGCTCCAGCCAACCCCGCGGCGGCGATCGCGATGCGTATCGTTCCAGGTGGCGGGATAATAGTCATATTCTTCATATTTGCGCGCCGCATTCTCATCGACGAGCTTGAGAACGTCGCGGCAGATCGCGTCGCGGACTTCACCGGTACAGACATAGGTATGCCAGGGCTGGGTATTCGTGCCGCTCGGCGCCCGCTGGGAAATTTCCAAGATCCGTTCAATCTTCTCGCGGGGGACCTTCTGATCCGTGAACGCACGGATTGACCGGCGCGAACGGATGGCTTCTTCGATGTCCATAAATTGCCTTTCTTTTCTTATTCGTAAATTTTACCGGCTGACACAGGAAACGGCAGAATTCAAACCAAATTCTGCCGTTTTCCGTTTTTCAAGCTGCGGTGATCGCGTCAGGCAATCTTCGCATAACCGTTGTTGAGCACGACGATATCCCGCTCCTTCACCCGGCAGCGGAACGAGGTGACGTCCCCGTCATGCCACATCTCGGTGACCAGCGTCTCGCCCGGGTAGACTGGCGACGAGAAGCGGAGGTTGAACGCCTTCAGCTTCGCCGGGTCATAGTTGCAGGCCTGGCGGAGCACCGCATGGCCGGCAACGCCGAGCGAGGCAAGACCGTGCAGTATCGGCGCCTTGAAGCCCGCCGCCGTGGCAACGCGCGGATCCGCATGCAGCGGATTGAAATCGCCGGAGAGGCGATAGATCAGCGCCTGCTGCAGCAGCGTCGGCAGCTCAACCGAGCTGTCCGGCGCGCGATCCGGCAGTTCATGCGGCTTCGGCGCGCCGTCCGTCGGGCCGCCGAACCCGCCATCGCCGCGGGCGAAGGTGGTGGATGTCAGGGTCGCCAGCTTGTCGCCGGTTTTCTTGTCATGCACCGTGCGCGAGGAGTAGATCAGCGCGCCCTTGCCGGCGCCCTTGTCGATGATCTCGGTGATCTTCGTCGTCGCGACGACGGTTCCTTCTGCCGGCAGCGGCTTGTGGAGTTCAATCCCCTGCTCGCCGTGGAGGACCTTCACCCAGTCGACGCCGAATTCCGGGTTCTTCAGGAAGAAGCCGGGATAGGCAAGGACAACCGCCATGGTCGGCAGCGCCAGCAGATCCTCTTCATAGGTGAAGCGAAGCTGCTGCAGGTCGAGCGGGTCCATCGAGAGACCAACGCCGAGCGCATAAAGGATCGTGTCCTTCGCGGTATAGGTCTGCTCGACCTCGTCGAACTTCCAGTTGGTCAGCTTGTCATAATCAATCGCCATGACATCCGCTCCTTAGACCGGATCCCAGCAGAAAACGTCGCCGGAGCGCTCAAGCGGCACCAGCGAGGACTTGACGGCCGGGCCGAAGCGGCTTGCGACGGTTTCCGGGGTCCAGCCATCGGAGGTCTGGAGGTTGCGGATCGGACGCGGCTGGCTCATCAGGGCGATTTCGTTGTTGCGGACAACAAAGATATTGCCGGTGATGTCCTTTGCCTGATCGCTGAGCAGGTAGACGGCGAGCGGAGCGATCTTCTCCGGGGTCATCTGCTGGATCTTGGCAACGCGCGCACGCTCTTCATCGGTGCCCTGGGGAATGGTGCCGATCAGGCGCGACCATGCGAAGGGCGAAATGCAGTTGGAGCGGACATTGAAGCGGGACATGTCCAGCGCGATGGAGCGCGACAGGCCGGCGATGCCGAGCTTGGCGGCGGCATAGTTCGCCTGGCCGAAGTTGCCAATGAGGCCAGAGGTCGAGGTCATGTGAACCATCGAGCCGCTCTGCTGCTCGCGGAAATAGGGAGCCGCGGCGCGGGCGACGTTGAAGCTGCCCTTCAGGTGAACGGCGATAACGGCGTCGAATTCTTCCTCGGTCATCTTGTGGAAGATCACGTCACGCAGGATACCGGCGTTGTTGACGATGCAGTCGATGCCGCCAAATTCCTTGCGCGCTGCTTCGATCATGGCCTCGGCGTCGTCCTTCTTGGCGACGTTGCCGAAGTTGGCAATCGCCTCTCCGCCGGCGTCGGTGATGGTCTTGACAACTTCAAGCGCCGGAACCTGATCGGCGCCTTCGCCCTGCTCGGTGCCGCCAAGGTCGTTGACGACGACTTTTGCGCCATACTGCGCGCACATGATGGCGATCCCGCGGCCAACACCGCGGCCGGCGCCCGTCACGACGACAACTTTACCCGCAAGCATATCTTTGTCCGACATCTTTTATCCTTCTTCTTATGTGATTTGTGATGGTCTGTTGTTCTTGTTCTTCTTAATTGTTTTCAGGCCGGCCCCGAAAGGCCCGCACACGGTTCACGAGGAACCTCCGGGGCCAATTATAAGCATCGCCATCACGACGTCGACAAAAAAATTCGGCCCTGCATGTAAAGGCGATGGGGGCGCGGCGCTGGCGCTACTTCCGGGCGCTTTTCGCAAGCGCCTGCAACGCGGAAGAGGCGACGACCCGCTGCTCATTCGCATAAGCCTCGTGGTTCTTTTCGATATCCTTCTGGCTGTAATAGTAATTGACCAGGAGGCCGGCCGACTGCTGCATGCCATTTGGCGAGGTATCGCCAAGCCAGTTGAGCTGCTCAAGCCGTGCGCCGTTGCCAAGATGGAAGCGCGTCACCGGATCGAGCGGGCGGCGCCCCGACTTCTCGTTGATCAGATAATGGGCGCAGAGCTGCTCAAGCGGTTCGCGAATCTTTTCAGCAAGCTCGGGCTTTGTATGCCACTCCGGATCGGCCAGTACCTCGCGGACCTTTGCGATATCGCGAAAATGCAGCCCTGCGGTTGCCTCGTTCACGCTGTTCAGCCAGCGCATGAACCCTGGGATCGGCGAGAGCGTGGCGAAATGCTTGAGGTTCGGCAGCTCCGCCGAGAGTTCCGCCACCACCTGCTTGATCAGGAAATTACCGAAACTGATGCCCTTCAACCCGTCCTGGCAGTTGCTGATGGAGTAGAAGATGGCCGTGTCCGCCTTCGCCGGATCGCCGCGCTTGCCCTCGCGTGAGAGGAGCGGCGGAATGGCGGGTGCCAGCCCCTTGACGAGCGCCACCTCAACAAAGATCAGCGGCTCATCGGGCAGCGCCGGATGGAAGAAGGCGAAGCAGCGGCGGTCGCGATCGAGGCGGCGGCGCAGATCCTCCCAGCCGTCGATCTCATGCACCGCTTCATATTCGATCAGCTTTTCCAGCACCGCCGCGGGCGTGCGCCACGAGATCCGCTCCAGCGACAGGAAGCCACGGTTGAACCAGGAACTCAAAAGATGCTTGAGATCATGGTCGACGGCTTTCAGCTCCGGATGGGCTTTCAGATTTTCCAGCAGGAATTTCCGCATGGCGACGATGGCCGCAGTACCGCCCGGCGCAAAGTTGATGCGGCGCATCAGCTCCTGGCGCGGCGCTTCGATGACGGTCGAGAGCGTGCGGTAGTTGTCGAGCGTCGGCTCCTTGTGATAGGCGGCGACGGCAGTCTCGATCTTCGCCTGATCGGGCGACATCTCGGCTTCGAGAAAGGCAAGGAAATCAAGCTTCTCGGCGTCATTGAGCTCATTCCAGGCAACGACCACATCGCGGGCGAGCGCCATGCCCGACGCCTCCCCCTTCTGGGTCAGGAGATCGCGGCAGTAACTTTTTATATCCTCACTGGATTTCCTGCCGCCCCGCAGATCGAGGAGCTCGCGCCCGGCATCGGCAATGGAGTTGAAAAGCTGGGAGACAAAAGTCGGTGGCATCTGGTCCTCATATGTTGTGCGTCCTTTCCGGGGCGCCGGAAGGGCGTTCATTTTTCGATTTCATTTAGCTATGTAATCGTTTCGACTGCGGGTAAAAGTGTGTGCGTCCGGAATTCCTGAAAATTCGCCCCTCGCCTTCCGGCCGCAGGCGGGCAGCGGGGAAGCGGCTTGCGTTAATCACCAGACTATCATAAATCCGATGACAGAATTATGAAAAATCGGCGCGGAACGGAGACGACAAGAGCATGACCGATAGCAATCTTTACCGACTTTTTGAAACCCGCTTCGCCCGGCAGCCCGACGCTATTGCCTTCGAGGGGCCGGAGATCCGCCCCTATACCTTCCGCGACGTGATGGAAGGCTCGGCGCGCATCGCCCATCTGCTGGCGAGCGAAGGCGCAAAGCCCGGCGACCGCGTTGCCGTTCAGGTTGGCAAATCGGTGGAGGCGGTGCTGCTCTATCTCGCCTGCCTGCGCGCCGGGCTCGTCTATCTCCCGCTCAATACCGCCTATAAATCGGCGGAGCTCGACTATTTCATCAGCGATTCCGAGCCGGCGGTCGTCGTCTGCGACCCGGCCCATGAAAGCGAGGTCGGCGAAATCGTGGCCAAGGCGGGCGTCAAGACCCTCCTCACCCTCGATGAGAGCGGCAATGGCACGCTGATCGAACGCTCAGCCGGCCTTCCTGCGACCTTCGAGACCGTCGCGCGCGAAAAAGACGATCTTGCCGCCATCCTCTATACGTCGGGCACGACCGGGCGCTCGAAAGGCGCGATGCTGAGCCATGACAATCTCGCCTCCAACGCCATCACGCTGCACCGCCACTGGCAGTTCCATCCGGGCGACGTGCTGCTGCACGCGCTGCCGATCTTTCATGTGCATGGCCTCTTCGTCGCGCTGCACTGCGTTTTCCTTGCGGGCGGCAAGGTGATCTTCCTGAAAAAATTTGATAGCGCCGACGTGATCCGTCACTTTCCGGCCTCGACCGTCTTTATGGCGGTGCCGACATTTTACGTCCGGCTGCTCGCAGATCCCGCCTTCACCCGGGATGCCTGCCGCAACATGCGGCTTTTCACCTCCGGCTCGGCGCCGCTGCTGGAGGAGACCTTTAACGCTTTCACCGCCCGCACCGGCCATGTCATTCTCGAGCGCTACGGCATGACGGAAGCCGGCATGATCACCTCCAACCCCTATGACGGACTTCGCAAAGCCGGCACGGTCGGCTTCGCCCTCGATAACGAAGCGCGCATCGTCGATGACGCAGGCCGCGTGGTGGCGGACGGCGAGATCGGCATACTTGAGATCAGGGGGCCCAACGTCTTCAAGGGCTACTGGCGGATGCCGGAGAAAACGGCGGAAGAATTCCGCCCCGATGGCTTTTTTATCACCGGCGATATGACCTGCCGCGATGAGGATGGCTATTACCGCATCGTCGGCCGCGCCAAGGACCTCATCATCTCCGGCGGCTATAACGTCTACCCGAAAGAGATTGAGAGCTTTATCGACGAAATCCCGGGGGTCGGCGAAAGCGCCGTCGTCGGTGTTCCCCATCCCGACTTCGGCGAGGCCGTGGTCGCCTTCGTGGTGCCGGGGACGGACGGCGAGACGCTGACCGCGGCGGAGGTAATTGCGACCATCAAAGACAAGATCGCCAATTTCAAGGTGCCCAAAGCGGTCTATTTCGTGCCGGAACTGCCGCGCAACACCATGGGCAAGGTGCAGAAGAACCAGCTTCGCGATCAGGCGATCAGCGCGGCGAAAGCATAATGTAACTGACGGTGACGGGCGGCGCGGTTCAGGCGTCGCCTTCCTGCCGTTTCAGATAGGCATTGACCTTGGCGCGGTTGCCGCAGGTCGACATGGAGCACCAGCGGCGGCGGCCGTTGCGCGAGGTGTTGACGAAGAAGAGATCGCAATCCTCGCTCGCGCAGGCGCGGGTTTTCTCCACATGGTCGGATGTCAGAAACGCCGCGATATCATGCAGGATGGGGAACATCAGCTTTTCCGGCCCATCCTCGTCGATGACGGTGCGAAGCGCCATCCCCTCCTCCGTCGGCTCGATCCGGTGGAAGCTTTTGAAGTCCTGAAGGCGGCTGTTCACCTCTTCGAGAAATGCCGGGTTGAGCGGCCAGCCGGCCGCAACATCGACAAGAATGCTGCGGAATGAATTTCGCAGCCCCAGCAATGTTTCCACCACGCCCTGACAGCGCGTCGGGTTGTGGAAATGAAACATATGCAGGTCCGACGCTTCATCCTCATGCAGCAGATGGTGGGATTTCATGAAGGTCAGAAGATCGTCAAAGCTCGCGATCCCTTCGCGGTCGCGGCCGATCCGTTTATAGCTGTTGGCGAAATCAATCGCGAGCCGCCCTCCGAGAGTATAAAACCCCTCCGGGTTTACAACCCCTGATTTCACAAGCGCATCTATTCTCGCCACTGAACTGCCCCGTGTTGCTTTTATCGGCATTATTGTCGGATCACCGATATTATATATTATACTAGTTTGACCGGGGTCAACAGTTAGTTGGGGGTTTCCCAAATCCGCCTGAGTCCCTGCATGCGTCTGTCAACCGATTAATATCATTCAATAAAATGTGATTTTTGGCCCCTGTTTCGGGGCCGTTTACGAGACTTGCGCGGCGTCGATTTTTCGATTTTCCGCGCAAGACGCAGGCACCCTACGCCCGCATTCCGGCAAAAATGTGATGCGGGCGCCGAGAGGGTTCACGCCGCTGACACCAGAGGTTGCAAACACGCATTCTCCGCGAGTATGGCATCGAGCTCGGCATGGTCACGGATCGCCGCCCGCTTGTCGCGCAGCACCTTGAGAGATTTCGCGGCATATTTCGAGATCTGCTGGGTGAAATCCTGCCCGGCAAGACGGGCCGTAAACTCCTCTTCGCCGCGCGCAACGGCGGCTTCATTGGCGAGGCTCCACGGCAGGTAAAGCTCGCCGATTTCCGACTTCAGAAGCGGCGAAAGCGTCGGCGCGAGCGTCGCCCACGTCTCGAAATCGCCGCGCGCCTTCGGATCCTGCATCCTCTCCAGCCACGCAAGGGTGCGCGGGTTTCCGGCCCGGATCATCCGCTCGGTCGTCGGTTGCTGCAGGCAGCCGCCCACCTGCCCGAAGAGTCCGAAATCGGCAAGGCACGGCCGCCCGCCGAAGAGATAGTCGCGCGTCTCAAGATGCGCTTCCAGGATCCCGAGTAGATTGTCGAGCGATGCCTCGATCACCGGCTTCGTCTGCTCACTTGAGCCGACGAAGCGGAGCCGCGGCACCATGCGGGCACGAAGGCCGGCGGCAAGCTCCGCGACTTTCGCCTCATCTGCGCCGGGCGCCATATTTGCGGCAAGGCGGCCCGCGACCGCGATCTGATCCTCCTCGCCCCACCAGCGGTAATGGAACATGGGCTTGTTGACCCATTCATCGGCATAATCCTCGATCAGCGCGGAGAGAAAGGCGAGCGCCGCCGAGGGCGGCTCGAGCGCCGGATCGGGAAACCGCGTCTCCAGCGTCTCAATGATCGGCGTTGAATCCTGCAGCACCTCCTCGCCCGGCCCGACAACCAGCGGGATCAGCGGCAGTTTGGCGTATTTCTGGAACTCGGCCATGTTGCCAAGCGTACGCTGGCGCCATTCATGCGGAATGTTCTTATAGCGGGCATAGGACCTCACCTTGACGGAGAAAGGTGAATATTCAGATCCGATGATAAGGTAGGATTTATCCGGCATTGTTATTTTTCCTTATTGCTCCTTCCCGCGCGCGAAATGTTTCGCCGCGGCACTTTCGTCTGCTATAACAGCAGAGAAAACAAAAAAGGGAAAGACACGATATGGATGTACCCGGATTTTTCTCCGCCACTTACGCCGAAGCGCGGACCCGCTTCCTCGAATGCTGCATGAAGCGCGAGATAAAAGTCGTCAACCATTTGAATGAATTCGCAAAAGGGGCGGACGGGGAGGATCTCTACATGGATGTCGCACGCATCGGCCCTGTGGGCGCGAAGCGCCTTCTCGTCATTTCCTCAGGCACCCATGGCGGCGAAGGTTTCTGCGGCTCCGGCATCCAGGTCGGACTGCTCGAGACGGACGCGTTCGCCGCGCTCCCCGAGGATACCGCGGTCCTCCTGATCCACGCCATCAACCCGTATGGCTTTTCCCATATCCGCCGCGTCAATGAGGACAATATCGACCTCAACCGCAACTTCCGCGACTTCGAGACCGCGCTGCCCGATAATCCCGCCTACCGGGAAGTGCATGACTGGCTGGTGCCCGAGGACTGGGAAGGACCGGCCCGCGCCGCGGCGGACGCCGCCATCCAGAATTATATCGCCGAGAAGGGGCTGATGACGTTTCAGGCCGCGGTCACCGGCGGGCAGTATATCCATCCGGACGGGCTTTTTTTTGGCGGCTTCGCCCCCTCCTGGTCGAACAAGACGCTGCGCAGCATTATCGCCCGCGAGGCGACAGGCGCCGCACATATCGGCTTTATCGATCTGCATACCGGCCTTGGCCCCTATGGCCATGGCGAGATTATCCATGTCGGCGATCCGTCCACCCTGCCGCGTGCGATTGAGTGGTACGGCGATGACGTCACCTCGCCCGAGGCCCGGACCTCCGCCTCCGCCATTGTCCGCGGCACCATCGATGCGGCGATCAGCGAAAGCGCGCCGGACGCGAGCCACACCTGCATCGCCATCGAATATGGCACTATCCCGGTGATGGAGGTGTTGAACGCCCTTCGCGCCGACAACTGGCTCTACATCAAGGGCGATGTGGAAACCCCGCTTGGCAAAAGCATCAAGCAGCATATGCGCGATGCCTTCTATTGCGACGCGGGTGACTGGAAGGAAGCGGTCTGGACGCGCGGGGCCGATCTCATCGGGAAAGCCGTTGCGGGTCTGGCGGCGCTGAAATAGCGCGCCGCCTTTACTGCTGCCCGGCTTCGACCTCCAGCCCCCGGTTCGAGAGGGATTGAAGGCTCGGCATCAGGTCGAGCAGTTCGTGCGTGTAAGACGATTGCGGATTTTCAAACAGATCCTCCGTCGCCGCGACTTCCAGCAGCTTGCCCTGCTTCATCACCCCGACGCGATCGCACATCTGGCGGATGACCGGCAGATCATGGCTGATGAACAGCATGGTGAGCCCGAGCTGCTCCTGCAAATCCTTCAGAAGATTGAGAATTTGCGCCTGAATCGAAACGTCGAGCGCGGATGTCGGCTCATCGCAGATCAGAAAGCGCGGCCGTGTCGCGAGCGCCCGGGCGATGGAGATACGCTGGCGCTGCCCGCCCGAGAATTCATGCGGAAAGCGCACCGCCGCCCGCCCGCCAAGCCCGACATGATCGAGCAGGTCGGTGACGATCTGTTCAATCTCCCGATTGCTGCGGGCGAGTTTATGGAAGCGGATCGGCTCGGCGATGATGTCCATCACCTTCATCCGCCCGTTGAGCGATGAAAACGGATCCTGGAAAATCATCTGCATCTGGCGGCGATAGAAATCGCGCTCGCTTTCCGACGTGATCCGGGTGAGATCGGTGCCGGCGAAATTCACCTCTCCGGCGGCGGGTTTATAGAGGCTGCAGATCATCCGCGCGACCGTTGACTTGCCGCTCCCGCTCTCACCAACGAGGCCGAACACCTCGCCCTCATGGATATCGAAGGAAACGTCATCGACGGCGTTGAAGGTCTTGCGCCGGCTCTTCAGAAAGGATTGCCGGGTGACGAAGGTCATCACCAGGTTTTTAAGGCTGAGGAGCGGGCCGGAGATGCTTTCGAAGTCGCGGGTCTGGCCGAGCCAGTGGGTCGAGAGGTCAATGTTGCGCGGCCGGCTGCCTTCCGCCTCGATGTAATTCACCATCGGAAAGCGTTTCAGGCGGATATCGGGACGCGGGACTGCGCTGATCAGGCTGCGGGTGTAGGGGTGATCGGGATTGCCGAGGATTTTTTCCGTCGTCCCTTCTTCAACCACCTTGCCGCGATACATCACCGCGACGCGGTCCGTGATCTCGGCGATCACGCCCATATCATGGGTGATGATAATCATCCCGACCTGCGTCTCGCGGCAGAGCCGCCGCATGAGATCAAGGATCTGCGCCTGGATGGAAACGTCAAGCGCGGTCGTCGGCTCATCGGCGATGATGACTTCCGGCTCGGCGCAGAGGGCAAGCGCAATCACCACCCGCTGGCGCATGCCGCCGGAGAACTGATGCGGATAATTCTGGATGCGGACTTCCGGATCGGGAATGCCGACCTGGCGCAGGAGATCGATGGCCCGCGCCTTCGCCTTCTTCTCGCCGAGCTTCAGATGCTGTTCGATGGTCTCGACGAGCTGCTGCTCGATCGTCTGCAGCGGATCGAGGGAGGTCAGCGGATCCTGAAAGATCATGCCGATGCGCCGGCCGCGGATCTTGCGCTTGGCCTCCGGCCCGAGGGTATCGATCTGCTCGGACTTCAGATAGACATGCCCGCCCGTCATTTCTCCCGGCGGCTCCAGCAGCCCGATGACCGCATTGCCGATGGTCGATTTGCCGGCGCCCGATTCCCCGACCACGCCGAGCACCTCGCCGGGTCCGACGCGCAGCGTCACCTGATCGACGGCAACGACCGTGCCATGCCGGCTCGGGAATTCGATGCGGAGGTTATTGATATTGAGAAGATCCACCGTCGCCTCCCTATCGCAGCTTCGGGTTCAGCGCATCGCGCAGCCAGTCGCCGAGCAGGTTGACCGCGAGCACGAGAATGACCAGCGTCGCGCCCGGGAAAATCGTGATCCACCAGTCGCCGGAGAAGAGATATTCATTGCCGATGCGGATCATCGTCCCGAGCGAGGGCGTCGTCGGCGGCACGCCGACCCCAAGGAAGGAAAGCGTCGCCTCGGTGATGATGGCAAGCGCGAGGTGAATGGTCGCAATCACCATCACCGGCCCCATCACATTGGGCAGGATATGGCGGCGCAGGATGGTCATGGGGCGCACCCCGATGACGCGCGCGGCCTGAACATATTCCTTATTCTTTTCCACCAGCGTCGAGCCGCGCACGGTGCGGGCATACTGCACCCAGCCCGAGATGCCGATCGCGAAAATCAGCACATAGATGGAGATGTCGACATGCATTTCTTTCGGGATGATGCCGCGCGCCACGCCGTCGATCAGCAGCGCGATCAGGATGGCGGGAAAGGACAGCTGCACATCCGCGACGCGCATGATGAAGGCGTCGAGCCGGCCGCCGACATAACCGCTGACAAGGCCGAGGAAGATGCCGATCACCATTGCGAAGATGACCGAGAAGAAGCCGACAGCGAGTGAAATTCGCGCGCCGTAGAGGATGGTTGAGAGGATATCCCGCCCCTGATCGTCCGTGCCGAGCAGAAAGCGCGGATCGCCGCCGGTTTCCCAGGCCGGTGGCAGGCTCGCGTCCATGATAGTGAGCGAGGCGAGGTCATAGGGGTTGTGGGGCGCAATCAGCGGCGCAAAAATCGCGGCGAGGATCATGCCGACCGTCAGGATCGCGGCGATGATGGCGACGGGGCTGTGCGTGAAGCTGTACCAGAGATCGCCTTCGAAGAACCGCTGAAGCGGAGATTTTTCGCTATATTCCAGGCTCGACATCACATCCCTCACGCGGTGCTGTCAGCCCGCAGGCGCGGATCGACGATGTAATAGAGAATATCAACAATCATGTTGATGATGACGAAGAAAAACGCGATCAGGACGAGATAGGCCGCCATGATCGGAATATCGACATCACGAATCGCCTGGATGAACAGGAGGCCCATGCCCGGCCACTGAAAGACGCTTTCGGTGATAATGGCGAAGGCGATCAGCGCGCCGAGTTGCAGCCCGGTGATGGTGATCACGGGCACCAGCGTATTCTTCAGCGCATGGACGAAATGCACGGAGCGATCCGGCAGGCCGCGGGCGCGCGCGAATTTCACGAAATCGGTGCGCAGCACCTCCATCATCTCGGCGCGCACAAGTCGCATGATCAGCGTCATCTGGAAGAGCGCCAGCGTGATCGCCGGCAGGATCATGGACTTAAGGCCCGAGAAGGTGAGAAAGCCGGTTGTCCACCAGCCGAGCGCCACTACCTCGCCGCGCCCGAAGGTCGGCAGCCAGCGCAGCATGACGCCGAAAAAGAGGATCAGCAGGATGCCGATCAGAAATGTCGGCAGCGAGACGCCGATGAGCGACAGTCCCATGACCGATCGCGACAGCCACCCCTTCGGGTGAAGCGCGGTATAGACGCCCGCCGGAATGCCGATGGCGAGGGCGAGCACGGCCGAGACGAAAGAAAGTTCCAGCGTCGCCGACAGCCGCTCCATGATCAGGCTGCTGACCGGCTGGCGATATTTGTAGGAATAGCCGAAATCACCCTGCACGCCATTCACAACGAACCGGCCGAACTGGACGAGGAATGGATCATTCAGCCCGAGCCGCTCGGCAAGCGCCGCACGGTCCGCCTGACTGGTGTCCTGCCCGACCATGTTGTTGATGGGATCGCCGACGAAGCGGAACATGGAAAAGGCGATCAGGGCGACCGTCAGCATCACGATCACTGACTGCGCCAGACGCTTGAAAATAAATGAAATCATATTGGTCCACGATCAGACGCACAGGAACAGAGGGGCCGCCTTTTTGCAAAAGCGGCCCCGCCCCGTTCGTCAGTTATTTCCCGATCGTCACATAACGGTAGTCAAGGCCGTTGTCGGCACGCAGGTTCACCGTGATGTTGTCGCTCACGCCCCAGGCAATCGGCTGCTGGTGGATCGGCATATAGGCGACATCCTCCTTCACGATGGTCAGCGCTTCCTTGATCATCGCATTGCGCTTGTCGGCATCGGTCTCGCTGCCGATGGCGGCGGTCAGCTCGTCAACCTTCGGGTTGCAGTAATTGCCAAGGTTGAACATACCGCGGTTGTTGGCCTCATCGCGGCAAACGACCAGCGAGGAGAGGACGTTCTCGATGTCCATGGAGCCCGGCGTCCAGCCCAGCAGATAGAAGCTGGTGTCATAGCCACTGGTCGCGAGGATCTTGCCGAAATATTTCGACTTCGGCTGGGCGAGCAGCGTGACCTTGATCCCGGCCCGGGCCAGCATCGACGTGATCGCCTGGCAGATCTTCTCATCGTTGAAGTAGCGGTCATTCGGGCAGTCGAGGGTCACCTCGAAACCGTCCGGATAGCCGGCTTCGGCAAGAAGCGCCTTCGATTTTTCCGGGTCAAACTCATAGGGCTTGTTCAGATCGGCATCGAAACCGTTGACCTGCGGCGCGGCCAGAAGTCCCGTCGGCGTTGCCGCGCTTCGCATGATTTTCTCGTTGATAGCCTCAAGATTGACGGCATGAACGAAAGCGGCGCGGACCCGCTGATCCTTGAACGGGTTCTTGCCTTTGACGCTGGAATAAAGCAACTCGTCCCGGCTCTGATCGAAGCCGATGAAAATCGTCCGCGCTTCCGGGCCGGTCAGCGCCGAGACGCCGTCGGCTTTATCCAGCCGCTCCCAATCCTGCACGGGAACCGGATACACCATGTCAAGCTCGCCCGAGATCAGCGCCGCAACGCGGGTCGGGGCTTCCTTGATGGGTGTGAAGATGACGTCCGTGACGTTGCCCTGGATTTCCTGCCAGTATTTGTCATTGCGCTTCATTACCGTTTTGACGTCCGCCTGATGGCTGACAATCTGGAATGGGCCGGTGCCGTTAGCATTCAGGTTGGCGTAGTTGCCGGCATTATCCCCGGCCGCACTGGTGGCGTTCTGCGTGCCATGCTCTTCGGACCATTCCTTGTCCATGATGAAGAGATACGGCAGATCCTGCACGAGGATGGGGTTCGGCGCAGGCGTTTCAATGACGATGGTATGATCATCGACCTTTTTGATGTTCTTGATCATGCCGCCGCGCACCTTCTGGTCGGAGCCTTCCGAGAGGGTCCGCTGCCAGGAGAAGATCACGTCATCGGCGGTAAAATCCTGCCCGCCATGGAACTTCACGCCTTCGCGGAGCTTGAACTCCCACTCCGTCGGCGAGACGAGCTTCCAGGATTCAGCAAGGCCGGGCTGAATTTCGAGGTTCGGCCCGTAAAGAACCAGCCCTTCATAGACGTTGCCGAGCGTGCTCAGGAGGAATGATTCATTCAGCGAATGCGGATCGAGAGAGCTGAGGTCTCCCTGGAACGCATATTTGAAATTGGCGGCCTGAGCCGGTGCGGTGGCCATCAGGGCGGCAACGGCGGCGGCGGCAAATAATCCTGTCCTTAATTTCATGATAACTCCCTTGGTTTGTCTGAGATGCCTGTCATCTGACGCCCGCAAGCGGGCTCTCGCCGTCTTGTTATTATTGTTACGGCTTTTGTGATTGAGATTAGCGAATAGTTTCACCCCTGTCTATTGCATTCCCCTTCGCTCATATGCAAAGCCTGTCGATCAGTTTCGAGAGAAATACCTCGGCCGCGGCGACCTGCGATATCTCTATATATTCATTGGGTTGATGGGCGACCGAGATGGACCCCGGGCCGCACAGGACGGTCGAAAAGCCGGCTCCCTGAAACTGCCCCGCCTCCGCCGCGTAAGCGACCGCATGGGTTGTGTTGAGCCCGGTCAGCGAGCGGCAGAGCATCTCCGCCTCGCCGTTGTCTTCGGGCTGCAGCGCCGGCACATTGGCGATGATTTCCGTCGCGATCGACGCTTCCGGGGCGATTTCCCGCATTGCACCGAGCTCTGTCGCCGAATACTCCTCGAACCGCTTGACGAAGGACATCGGATCATCTCCGGGAACATGGCGGATATCCCACATGAAGCGGCATTCCCGTGCGAGGATATTTCCGGCCGTGCCGCCGTTCACGACGCCGCAGGTCAGGGTGCTGTAGGCCGGACGGAACGGGCTTTCGGCCGGCGCGCGCGCCTTGTTCTCGGCCATCATCTTCCCGATGAAGGCGATCAGCCGGGCCGCCACCATGATCGCGCTCACGCCATCCTCGACAAGGCTGGAGTGGGCTTCCCGGCCCGTCACCCGGGTCTCGATCGACATGATCCCCTTATGGGCGGAGACGATTTCCATCATCGTCGGCTCCCCGACAATAACGGCGCGCGGGCGCGGCACACGGGCCGCTATCTCACCGATCATCGACGGCGCGCCAAGGCAGCCGACCTCCTCATCATAGGAAAGCGCGAAATGGATCGGATAGTTGAGGCCCTTCTCGATCATCTCCGGGACCTTGGCGAGCGCGATCGCGGAAAAGCTTTTCATATCCGCCGTCCCGCGCCCGTAAAGCTTTCCGTCCTTCTCGGTGACGGTGAAAGGATCGGTCACCCACGGCTGGCCATCGACCGGCACCACGTCGGTATGGCCCGAGAGGACGACGCCGCCCTCGCGCTCCGGCCCGACGGTGGCGTAGAGATTTGCCTTTGATTTATCTGCGTTGTAGACGCGCGTTGCCGTCACGCCAAAGCCGGCGAGATAATCCGCAACGAAGCCAATGAGGGCGAGGTTGGAGCCGCGTGACACCGTATCGAAGCCGACAAGCTTCTCGATCATCTCACGGCTGGAGTATTGCTTTCCCAACAGGCAACCTCGTTATTGTTTGATATCCAATTATTGGGATAACATAACCCATGATATTTTAAAACAAAAGCCACAAACTATAGAATTGTATAAAATTCTCTCATGGACCGCGGTCGAGGAGCAGCAGGACGATACCGAAAACGATCAGCAGGATGCCGGCGAGCTCGATACGGCTCGTCTTTTCCTTGAAGAAGAAGTAGGAGGCAATGAAGCTGAACACCAGCTCGACCTGCCCGACGGCCTTGACCAGCGCGGCGTTCTGCAGCGCCATAGCGGTAAACCAGCCCGCCGATCCCAGCATGCTGGTCAGCCCGACCCAGCCCGCGACCCGCCAGCTTGCCAGCGCCCGCCGGATCTGGCCGGGCTCGCGGAGCGGCAGGTAAAGGCTCATCAGCGCGGTCTGGAACAGAATCACGACGACCAGCGTATAGGCGGCCTGGATCATCACCCCCTCCCCGCCGAGGGCGAGCGCCGCGCCGCGATAACAGACGGCGGAGATACCGAACATGGCGCCCGACAGCAGGCCGATCCCGGCCGCGCGGCTCATCCAGCCGGAGAGAAACTCCCTCAGGCTGAAGGCGTTCGATGACATCGAGATCAGCAGGATCCCGACAAAGCTGATGGCGATAGCGAACGCCGCGCCCGTGCCGACATGCTCACCGAGGAGAATGATGCCAAAGAGCGCCGCCTGCACCGTCTCGGTCTTGGCATATGTCGTTCCGACCGCAAAATTGCGATAGCTGAACAGGCTGACGAGCAAGCCCGTCGCGGCAATCTGCGCAATCCCGCCGGCGGCGACATAGAGCAGAAACTCCCCGTTCGGACGGGGCAGCGTGAGATCGGTGAAATGGAGAATGGCGGCAAGATAAAGAAGCGCGAAGGGCGTTCCGTAGAGAAAGCGCACATAGGTCGCCCCACCCGTCGACAGCCGCTCCTTCAGCGCCTTTTGCAGCGCCGTTCGCACATTCTGCATGAGCGCGGCGAAGAGAGTGATAAGGATCCAGGCTTCCATGCGGGCTAATCGGGCTAGTTCTGGTGGCTGACGGGGGGCGGGTGAAATGTCGCTTTACTCTCGCCGCTGCCCATCCGCCTGTCAATTGCCGAGTGGCGGGCCGCCCCGTTTACCTCAAAAGCCGCGCAAGGGTCGATGCCGCCTTTTCAAGCTCCGCATCGGTATGGGAATAGGAAATCTGGAAGCGAATTCGCGCCTCTCCCTCGGGCACCACGGGATAACCGAAACCGGTGACGAAAATGCCCTCCTCCAGCAAGGCCTCGGCGAGGCGGATGGCGGTCGAGGTCGCGCCGACGATAACCGGGACGACGGCGCTCTCCCCATCGAGCGGCTTCAATCCTTTTGACTGCAGCAGGCCACGGAAAGCGGCAGCCTTCTCCTGCACCGCGCGGACTCGCTCGGGCGCGGCGTTCAGCAGTTCAAGCGCCCGGCTCCCCGCCGCCGCGACCGAGGGTGGCAGCGCGTTTGAGAAAAGATGCGGCCGCGACTTCTGTATAAGCGTTTCGGTAACCGCCTTCGGGCCTGCGACGAACCCGCCCGTGCCCGCGCCAAGCGCCTTGCCGAGCGTGCCGGTAAAAATATCGATGCTCTCCATCACGCCGAAATGCTCCGCCGTGCCGCGCCCCGTCCGGCCCATGACGCCAAGCCCGTGCGAATCATCGAGAACGATCAGCGCGTCATATTTATGGGCGAGCGCGACAATCGTATCGAGCGGCGCGATATCCCCTTCCATGGAGAAAACGCCATCGGTGACGATCAGGCGGGCGGGCGCCTGCGCATGCTGCTTCAGCTTGGCCTCCAGCTCCTCCATATCAGCGTGACGATAGACATCGCGCACCACGCCCTTTGCGGTCGCGCGAATGCCGTCGATCAGGCTGGCGTGGTTGAGCGCATCGGAGAGGATCACATCGCCCGGGCGCGTGATCGCAGCGAAAAGCCCGGTATTCGCCGCCCAGCAGGAGGAGTAGCTGAGCGCCGCTTCAGTGCCGTGAAAACGGGCGAGATCCGTCTCCAGGGTCTCATGGACACTCTGCGTACCCGAGATAAAACGGACCGAGGCCGTGCTCGCGCCGAAATGCAAAAGCGCATCCCGCGCCGCGGCGACTATCTCCCGGTGACTGGCGAAGCCGAGATAGTCGTTGGATGACAGGAGCGTGACCTCCCCTCTCCCGGCCAGCCGGACGCGATCGCTGATCGCGCTTTCGATGACTTTGAGATGCTTGTATGTGCCGGCCTTTTCGGCCGCGTCCAGCTCTGCCGCAAGCCGGTCGATAAACGCATTCCTCATTGCAGCCGCCCCCCGCTGATATTGGCGAAATCGAGAACGATCTTGCCGCACGCCCCCTCATCCATCAAGGCAAAGCCGCGGGCAAATTCGGTCGCCGGCAGGATATGGGTGATGACCTTGTCCATCAGACCCGGGTTCTTCAGCATGAAGGCTTCGACCTGATACCAGGTCTCATACATCCGCCGCCCCGTGATGCCAAGCAGACGGACGCCGCGCATCACCACCTTGGCGCCGAGATCGAGGGTGACGGCCCCCGCCGGGATGCCGAGCAGCGCGAAAGTCGCCCCGGGCGCGGCGATATCGAGCGCGGCATTCAACGCGGCGGCATTGCCGCTCACCTCCAGCACCACTTCGGGGCCATGCCCGCGGGTGAGGGCGAGAATTTCCGCCACGGACCCCGGCTCGCGCGGATTGACGACGAGATCGAGATCGAGCGAGCGGGCGATGGCGGCGCGGGCCGGGTTCGGCTCCTGCAGCGCGATTGTCCGCGCGCCATGCGCCTTGGCGATGGCGGCGGCGAAAAGGCCGATCGGGCCGCCGCCGACAATCAGCACATCCTTCGCCGTCACCCCGGCGCTCGTCACCATATGCATTGCATTGCCGACCGGATCAAAAATTGCCGCATGGGCATCGGGGATGGCAGCGGGCACGCGCCAGAGATTGCTCGCCGGCACCTCCACCTGCTCGGCGAAGGCGCCCGGGCGATCCACCCCGATGATGCGGGTATTCTCGCAGATATGCGCATTGCCGGTGCGGCAGAAGCGGCAGGCGCCGCAGGCGATATGACATTCCGCCGAGACCCGCTCACCGATGGAGAAACCGCTCACTCCCTCGCCGATCGCCGTGATCCGGCCGACGAATTCATGACCGATCGTCATCGGCGTTTTGACGCGGGCCGACGACCAGGCATCCCAGCTATAGATATGATAGTCGGTGCCACAAATCCCGGCGGCGAGGACATCAATGCGGACCATGCCCTGCCCCGGCTCCGCCAGCGGGGCTTTCGAGACGGGCCAGAGGCCGCGCGTCGCTTCAGTTTTGGCAATGGTAAACATGGCGCACCTGTTTTGTCTGGAAATTGGAAAAAAATCCGTTATACTGTACTTTGTAAAATATATCGGAATTATTTCCAGTCAACAGGAAAATATGTCGGACGAAAGAAATACCCCGCCCGCCGTGGGCGCCACCATAAATCGGCTGCGCAAAGAGAAGCATCTGACGCTCGATCAGCTTGCCGCGGTCTGCGGCGTTTCCAAGTCCATGCTCTCACAGATCGAGCGTAACGAGACCAACCCGACGCTCGCGACCGTGTGGCGGCTTTCCGAAGCGCTCGGCGTCACCATCGACGATATCGTGCGCGGCGATGATCCGACGCACAGCCTGACGGTGGTGGGGGCGGCCGCGACGCCTGTCCTCAACGACCCGGCCAGGCAATATGTCCTCCGCGTCCTCGGCCCGGCGAGCCTTGTCAATGAGATGGAATGGTACGAGCTGATCCTGAAGCCCGGCGGGCGGATGGCGTCCAGCTCCCACACGCCCCGCACAACCGAGCATCTGACCGTCTTCAGCGGCGAAATGACGGTTGAGGCGGGCGCGGAGAGCGAGCGTGTCCTGCCGGGCGAAACGGCCCGCTACGCCGCCGACCAGCCGCATGCCATCAGCAATAGCGGACTTGAGGAAGCGCGGGCCCTCCTCGTTGTTCTCGCAAACGGCGGGATGTGACGGCCCGGAATCAGACCGCTTCCACCTCGATCCGGCAGTCGTTGAAGCAGGCGCCCTCGGACAGATCCGCCTTGAACGTGGGTGCGAGGGCGGAGACGGTCTGGTTATTGACGCTCGTCTTGAACCAGCAGCCTTTGGGCGAGAAGACGACCCCCTCGCGCACATTCTCCGTGATTTTGAGCGGCATGAACACCTCGCCGAGATCATTATAGAGCCGCACCTCCGCGCCATCCTCAAGACGGCGCGCCGCAGCGTCGCGCGGATGCATCTCGAGAACCGGCCGGTCGTCATTGGCTTTCACCCCGCCGAAGGTCGACGAGATACGCTTGTTTGACGAGGGGGTGACGAGCATCAGCGGATAGGTGCTCGAAACGGGGTGATAGGTCGGGATTTCGGCCCCGAACTGATCGCGCAGATAGGCCGATTTCAGCTCGATTTTGCCGCTCGGTGTTTTTGGGGCGGCGTTCTCGAACAGAATAGTCTCCATTTCGCCCCGCTCCATCGATAGCGCCAGCCCAAGCGGAATTTCGCTTGGCCGGCAGCCTTTAAGGCGCGGATCGCTGCCGTCGATCGCATCGTCCATCAGCTCTTTATCGGTGGCCGTGAAGGCCGGCTCGTTAAAGCCGAACCGCGCCGCGAGGCGGCGGAATATTTCGGTATTGGGGAGCGCTTCGCCGACCGGCTCGATAACCGGCGCGGCGCGCTGCAGATACGGCTGCCCATAGGCGCAGAAAATATCATCATGCTCGAAATGCGTCGCCGCGGGCAGAATGATATCGCAATATTTCATGCTGTCGGTCATGGCGATATCGCAGCCGACGGTGAATATATCCTCGCGGGCAAGGCCGCGCCGGGTCGTGTTCTGGTCGGGCGTCACCACCACCGGGTTATGGTTATAGATAAAGACGCCTTTCAGCGGGATATCGAGATCCTGCTCCGCCAGATGCCGGCCGATATCGATGATATTGAGCGTGCGGGTGCCGGGCGGTACGAGATCGGGCCGTTGCAGCCGGTCCGGCGTCTTCGGAAAGAGATTGCCCGAGCCGCCGACGATGCCGCCGCCGCGCACACCGAACTTCCCGGCGAGCGCCGGCAGGGCGAAAATCGCGCGGATGCCGTTGCCGCCGTTCCGGTTACGCTCGATCCCGTTGCCAACAGAAATGGCGGCGGGACTGCTCTCCTTATAGAGCTTCGCGAAGGCGCGGATTTCCGGGACGGAAACGCCGCAAAGCGCAGACGCCTCCTCGATCGTGAATTTGCGCGCTTCCGCCATAAATTCATCGGCGCCCAAGACATGTTCCGCAATGAAGGCATGGTTGATGCCGCCGATCCGCTCAAGCTCAGCGGCGATGGCAAAGGCGAGGATGATGTCCATGCCGGGGCGGACAGCGAGATAGGTATCGGCCTGCTCGGCGATTCTGATGCGTTTGGGGTCGATAACGACAAGCTTCGCGCCCCGCGCCCGCGCCCGCTTGATGATCGGCGCGAGATGCAGGTTGGAATAGGTGACATTGTTGCCCCAGACGACAATCAGCTTCGCCGCCTCCAGCTGCAAGGGCTGCATCGCGCCGGCGCCGCCGAAAGTGCCTTTATAGGCCTCCGACTTCACGCCGCCGCACAGCGGCCGCCGTGCAAGGAGAGATGCGCCGAGGCGATGGAAGAAGCGCAAGTCCATCGAGCCGCCGGCCAGCATCCCGTGCGGCCCTGCGTAGTTATAGGGGATGATCGCCTGCGGCCCATATTCGGCAATGATGGCGGTGAAGCGCTCATAGATGGTCTCAATCGCCTCCTCCCACGAAATGCGGATGAAGTCATCGCCGCCTTTCGGCCCGACCCGCTTCAAGGGATAGCGCAGCCGGTTTTCCCCATGCACAAATTCCGGGTAATAACGCGCGACCTTGTTGCAGACCGCACCGCCCGTGATCGGATTGGCGGTGGAGCCCCGCACTTTCTGCACCTCGCCCGCCGCAACCGTCACCGTGAACGAACAGGTATCGGGGCAGTCAAGCGGGCAGACACTCGGCAATTGAACGGACATGGGGCATCCTCCGGCAGTACATATAACATCCGGGCCTCAGGATGGCGGCAAAGCGGCCTCGATAAAAGAGCCAGTATCCGGAAAATGACGGAGCCACTTTAGAGCCCGCAGCCCGTCAGTCGCGTTTAACGACATGCACAGTCCGCTGCGGATAGGGAATGGTAATGCCTTCCGCATCGAAGGCCTGCTTGATGGCCTTGGTAAGGGCAAATTTGAGGGCCCAGAAATTCCCGTTGTCGCACCAGACGCGCACCGTCAAATTTACCGAATTATCGGCGAGATCCGCCACCTCGATAACCGGCGCCGGATCCTTGTGGGAACGGTCATCCGCAACAACAAGCTGCTGAATGATGCCGCGCGCCTTGTCGATGTCATCCATATAGGAAATGCCGATCAGAAGATCCATTCGCCGGCTGGGATGGAAGCTGTAGTTGCGGATCGAATTGCCCCACACGGAGGCATTTGGGATGATCACCTGGACATTGTCCGGAGTCGCCAGCTCCGTCGTGAAGAGGCTGACATCCTTCACGGTGCCCCCGTGACCCGCGACCTCGACATACTGGCCGACCTTGAGCGGCCGGAAGATCAGCAGCATGACGCCGCCCGCGACGTTACTGAGCGTCCCCTGAAGGGCAAGGCCAACCGCAATGCCGGCGGCGCCGAGAACGGCAATCAGGCTCGCCGTCTGGACGCCGAACTGGGCAAGGACCAGCAGGACCGTAAAAATTAGAATGGCGAATTTGGCAATGCGGCTTAAAAAGCCGCTGACTGTCGGATCAATCCCGTGCCGGTCCATAAGTCTGCGCAGCAGCAGGGGAACCTTCTTGGAAAGATAATAGCCGACAACCAGAATGATCAGCGCGCCAAGAACGCTGAGACCATACTGCGTTGTGATCAAGATAATCTGATCGGATGCCTCTCGCAGATCCATTATATACCCTTTCTGCCCGCCTTCTCTTCCGAGAGCCGGGATGTTGCTCAACTGACCCTCGGTATCTTAAGAAACCCGATTGCCGTTGAAAAGACGAAACCGGAGTTTTTATACGCCTGGAATGGCAGGAAGATCGCGGATATTCCTTGACATCCCCGCCAAAGCTGCGCATATGGGCGGCGCATCATGCTGCGGCATGTGCAGCGCCCCGCGATGATGCAATGATGCGCGGGCGAAACAAGGTATATGAACAGTATTTCCACGGCAGATATGCCGCTGACGGTCCGATCCCGCAAACAAGGTCGACACAGGGTCAAGGAGACACGGTTCCCGCCTTTCATATGACCCCTGATCCCGCCCGCTACCCGCGCGGCGGAAAATTGTTGTTGAGGATATTTATCAGATGACCGAATTCACCGAGCTCAATCTTGTTGGGCCGCTCCTGCGTGCAATTGAGAAGCAGGGCTTTACCGAACCGACTGCCATTCAGAAACGCGCGATCCCCGGCTTACTGGACGGGCGCGACCTGATGGGCATCGCCGAGACCGGCGGCGGCAAGACGGCGGCGTTTGTGCTGCCACTGCTGCAGCGCCTGCAGCATGAACGGCGCAAACCGAAGCCGAACAGGCCGACCGCCGTCATCCTTGCCCCGACGCGGGAGCTTGCGCACCAGATCGGGCTTTGCATCCGCGTCTTTACGCGCGGCGTCAAGCTGTTCCACACGGTTGTTTACGGCGGCGCGCCTTACGGCCCGCAGATCCAGCAGCTCACGCGCGGCGTCGACATTCTGGTTGCAACGCCGGGACGGCTGCTCGATCACATGAAGCGCGGCACCGTGCAGCTCGACAATGTCGAGACCTTCATCCTTGATGAAGCGGACCGGATGCTCGATATGGGCTTTATCGAAGATGTGACCTTTATTTCCGAGAAGCTGCCGGAAGATCATCAGACGGTGCTCTTTTCCGCGACCATGAGCCCGGCGATCCGGAAACTCTCGGAAAAACTTCTCCGCGAGCCCGAATATGTCGAGGTGAAGCAGAAAACCGCCGTTGCCGAAGGCGTCGATCACTCCGTGCTGATGGTCGCAGGCCAGCACAAAAAGGACCTGCTGATGCACCTTCTTGCCGAGGGCGAGAAGGAACGCGTCATTGTCTTTGTGCGCACCAAGGCAACCGCCGACAGCCTGAAGGATGAGATCGAAGCGGAAGTTGAAACGGTGAAAGCCGCCGCCATTCACGGTGATATGCCGCAGCGGGTGCGCGAGCGCACGCTCCGCTCTTTCCGCAACGGCCGCTTCTCCGTTCTTGTCGCGACCGACGTCGCGGCGCGCGGGATCGACGTCTCGGGCGTCACCCATGTCATCAACTATGACCTGCCGATGGAAGCCGAGAATTACATTCACCGCGTTGGCCGGACGGGCCGCGCCGGCGCAACCGGCATTGCGATGTCCATCTGCGAGCCAAGGGAGCGCAATCTCTTGCGCAATATTGAACAGATCCTCAAACAGAAGGTCCGAATCGATGAAAATCATCCCTTCCCCGCCCCGCAGCCCAAACCGGGCGCGAAAAAGCATCGTCCCGGAGGACGGCGACATCCGGCGGCCGACGGCCGCAAGCGCGTATCAGAAGGCGATGCTAAAGTATCTCGCGTCGGCGCGAAGAAGTCCTTCGGCAAGAATAACGGCAAACCGGGACTTAAGCCTCGTAAACCCGCGGGGGCGGCAGTATATGCGAAGAATAAATCTGCGCCTGCTCGCGCCCAGAAATTCAAACGAGCCGGTTGATAACGGCTGGCTGCAATAGCCAGAACTGCTATGCAAAGGGCCGGTTTCATCCGGCCCTTTTTTTCAGGCGCGCGGTGCGCCGTAATAAAGGCCGACCGTATGACGCGCCTCGGCAAAGAACAGCCAGCGCTCGGTGACAAGGCCGATGCCACCGCTCACCACCGCGGCGATGAGCAGACCGACGCTCCAGCCCCCGCCGAGGAAAAGCGCGGCAGCTATCAGGACGAATGGCAGGATAAAGGCGCTGACAAGTGAAATCCGGCGCAGCCGGCGGCTGTGCTTTCGGGCAATCTTGAACCCCATCTCCTGCATCAGGTAATTTGCCTCCGTATGCGGCGCCTCAAAAAGTCGCACGGCGCCAAACTCGCCAAGCCCCGTCGCACTTTCGGGCGTCGAGGCGCTTTTCGTGCCGTCAATAAACCGCCAGTAGGCAATCTTGAAAGCGAGCCCCGCAGCGAGCAGAACAAGGGTGAGGATAAGGACGCTGCTCTCCGTCGCCCCGAAAACGGCGAGGAGTGCGTTGAGGAGCAGGAGCCCGCTCACCAGCGCCAGCAGCAGGTAGCCTGCCGGAACATAGCCGTTGCACCAGGCGTGAATGGGCCGAAGGCTCGCGTAGATCATGGCCGTGCAGTATATGGTTATGGCGATTGCCGCCATTCCGATGAGGCCGATTGCCACCGCGCCCGGCACGGCAATCGGGGGCGCGAACAGCTGATGGAGCGCAAATAGGCCCGTTGGCAGAAAGGTGAAGATCGCCATCACCCCTTCACGGCTCAGCCAGGAGGATCGCCACTGCGTCAGCGCCCGCCACGCCCGCTCTGGATGGCCGAGATGAAAGGTGGACGAAAGCAGCCCGCCGATCACGAGGAGAAAGCCAAGAAGATAGCCCGAGAACGACAGCCAGAAAATGCCCGGCAGAAGATGCAGCAGCTCGGCGCCGATCAGCAGGAACAGCAGGCCGTAGCCCGCACCTGATGCGGTGGTGAAAAAAAATGACGGATTTGGCCGGATGCATAACGCCTCTACATTTACGCGGATAAAATACGATCGACCCAGCGGGCGAGCAGGCCGGCGGTGCTGTCGGCCACGGGAGTGAGCGCCTCCGGCGCGGCCACATCGCCCGTTTTCTTTGGCCGCGGCGGCAGATACTTATTAACCGGTTTACAGCCCTGCTCCGGCATCAGGTCATAACCGCCCCGGCTCGCGACAAGCCGGCTGACGTCGCTCTCGGGATCACCAAGATCGCCGAACGAGCGCGCCCCGACCGGACAGGTCGAGACGCAGGCCGGCACCCGCGCTTCCTCCGGCAGGTTCGGGTTGTAGATGCGATCGACGCAGAGGGTGCATTTCTTCATCACCCCCGCATCCTCGTCATATTCCCGCGCGCCGTAGGGGCAGGCCCAGGAGCAGAGCTTGCAGCCAATGCAGCTGTCGGCATTGACAAGAACGATGCCGTCTTCCTCCCGCTTGTAGGAAGCCCCCGTCGGGCAGACGGTGACGCAGGGCGCTTCCTCGCAATGCAGGCAGCTTTTCGGGAAGTTGACGGTCCGCCCGCCGCCCGACATGTCGGTGACTTCAAAGCTGTGAATACGGTTAAACCAGACGCCGGAAGGTTCTGATCCGTAAGGATTTGTATCCGTGAGCGGCGCACTATGTCCGCCCGTGTTCCATTCCTTGCAATTGACGGCGCAGGCGTGGCAGCCGACACAGATATCAAGATCAATCACAAGGCCGAGCTGCTTCTGAGGCGGCGTTTTGGGGAGCGACGTCATACCTCTTCCTCCTCCTGCCCGGTGATCCGGTTGCCATGCCCGGGGCGAATACCGCTTGCGCTTCCAGCCTGCTCGGTGCGGTTGCCGATCCAGTCTTTATGCGCTGCGGGCGGCTCGCCGCTTGGCTCTCCTTTCACCTCCGCGCCGTAGCGAAGGATATCGGGCGCCGCCGCCAGATGATCCCGCGCCTGCGGGCTGAACATCGGCGCGGCCTCGCCCGCCTCCCCGTCGCGGCATTTCTGGATCCGCACTTTCAGGTCATACCATGCCGCCTGCCCCGTCACCGGGTCGGCGTTGGCGTAGCGATAGCCGTCTTCGCGGGGCGGCAGCAGCTCGGAGATAATATGGTTGAGCAGAAAGCCTTTCGTTGCCTCGGGCGCATCGTGATCGAGGTTCCACGCACCCTTGCGCTTACCGATGGCATTCCATGTCCAGACGGTATCGCGGTTGACGCCCCGCATCAGCTTCGCCTGCCCCTTGACCCGACTGTGCGGCGAGATGATCCAGATCCAGTCGCCATCCTCAATCCCCGCTTCCGCTGCCGTATCGGCATGTATAAACAACGGGTTCCGCGCGGTAATCTGACGCAGCCAGGCGTTCTGGCTGCCCCAGCTGTGATACATATGCATGGGCCGCTGCGTCAGCGCATGGAGCGGATAGTCCGCCTCCCCCTCCGCAGTCTCCTCGCCGTCCAGCAGCGCCGGATACCAGAAGGGGAGCGGGTCGAAAAACGCCCGTACCCGCGCGCGGAGATGCTCGGGCGGCTGGATGCTCCCGTGCCCCTCGGCGGCCAGGCGGAATTTCTGCAAGGTTTCAGAATAAATATCCATCACGACCGGGCTCGGCATCGCGAGCCAGCCCATGCGGACCGCTTCCTCAAGATAAGATTTATTGGCAAATTTATAGTAGGACTGCGCAGGGGTAAAATGCTTCTCCCAGAAGCAACCGTTCGCAACATAGGCCTCCAGCTGGTGGGGATTGGGCTCGCCCCGCCCCTGGCCCGTGCCGTCCGCGCCGCGCCAGCCGCCGAGCGGGCCGATCCCGCTGTTCCGTTCATGGCGCGTGATGTAATCGGCGTAACTCTCATAAACGGCGGCGCCCGTCTCCGTCACCATCTCCGGAAGTTTCAGCCGTGCCCCCAGATCGAGCAGCACATCCTGAAACGGGCGAACATCGCGGTCGGGCGTCAGGATCGGCTGGCGAATGGCATCGGCCGCGCTATCGGCAGAGGAGATCGGCCGATCCAGCAGCGAAATACAGTCCCAGCGCTCCAGATAGGTCGTGTCGGGGAGCACGAGATCGGCATAGGCGACCGTCTCGGAGGCGAAGGCGTCGGAATAGATGAATTTCGGGATGCGATAGCTGCCGTCTTCGTTCTTGTCCATGAGGTAGCGCGCCGCATCGGGCACATTCATGCTGCTGTTCCAGCCCATATTGGCCATATACATAAAGAGGACGTCGATCTCGGCCGGATCCTGCGCCCAGGCGTTATGGATGACGCTATGCATCATGCCATGCACGGCGAGCGGATATTCCCAACTGAACGCCTTGTCGAGACGGAGCGGATTGCCGGCCTCATCGACCAGCAGATCCTCCGGGCCCTTCACAAAGCCAAGCGGCATCCCGCCAAGCGGCGTGTTCGGGGCCGTGACCTTGCCCGAGGGCGTCGGTCCCGGCGGGCAGGGTTTCGGGAAAGGCGCCTTGTGCCGGAAGCCGCCCGGCACGTCGATGCTACCGATCAGCATCTGCAAAAGATGCAGCGCGCGGCAGGTGTGAAAGCCGTTGGAATGGGCAGAGATACCCCGCATCGCATGCATGGAGACGGGCCGGCCGATCATTTTCTCCTGCCGCCGCCCGGCCCAGTCGATCCAGGGGATATCGAGGGTGATCTCCTCCTCGAACGCGACGGTCGCAATCTCGGCGGCGATGCGGCGGATGGTGGCGGCCTCGATCCCGACCCGCTCGGCGACGCGCTCCGGCGAATATTCCTCGTCCAGATAGCGCTCCGCCATCAGCTGGAAGGCCGGAACGGCCTGCTCGCCGGAGGGAAGCTCGTAATTTCCAACAAGGACGGGTTCGGCGTTTCGATTGCTGATCGGCCGGATCTTGCCGCCCTTCGTCGCGATCAGCGGAACGCCTGTAGAGTCGCGCGCAAACAAGCCGTCATTCGCCGCGCCCGCGTTGCGGATTACCAGCCACGCCGCGTTGGTATAGCGGGCGAGGTAGTTCCAGTCGATTTTCTCGGCGCGGAGCAGCTCGTGAATAAGCGCCATGATAAAGAGACCGTCGGTGCCGGGCGTGATCCCGAGCCATTCGTCGGCGATGGACGAATATCCGCTCCTTACCGGGTTGACGGAGACGAATTTGGCATCGCCCCGCGTCTTCAATTTGCCAAGGCCGATTTTGATCGGGTTGGAATCATGGTCTTCGGCGACGCCGAACATCAGGAAATATTTTGTATGCTCCCAATCCGGCTCGCCAAACTCCCAGAAGGAACCGCCGATCGTATAAATACCGGCCGCCGCCATGTTGACCGAACAGAAACCGCCGTGGGCGGCGTAGTTGCGCGTGCCATACTGCATCGCCCACCAGCCGGTGAAGCTCTGCGACTGGTCGCGGCCGGTGAAAAAGGCAAGCCGGGAGGGATCCTTGGCGCGCGCCGCCGCCAGCCATTCGCCGGCAAGGCGAAGCGCCTCGTCCCATTCGATCTCGACGAATTTTCCCTCGCCCCGCTCGCCCTCGCGCAGCAGCGGCTTTCTCAGCCGGGCCGGGGAATGATGCTGCATGATCCCGGCTGATCCCTTGGCGCAAAGGACGCCCTTGTTCACCGGATGATCGGGATTTCCTTCGATGTAGCGGAGTTTGCCGTCCTTCAGATGCACACGGATGCCGCAGCGGCAGGCACACATATAGCAGGTCGTGTATTTAACCTCGTCCGAGACCACGGGCGAAGTGTCCGCGCGGCTGTCGCGCAGAACGATACCTTCTGGCATTTATATAGCTCCCCAGCTACTTTAGCCGGCCCGAGGGCCGCAAGCACTCGTCTGCATCGTTACCGATTTCACCGGGGCTGTCGATAGAGAACTCCAAAATTATAATGCGCGCAAGGGTGGATTGCGCCCTTTCAGCCGCGGAAGGCGGCGAGCTTGTCGCGCAGGATAGCGCGGCCCTGCTGCACCCTTTTGCGCACGTTGTCGTTGGAGATGCCGAGTTGCCGGGCGATATCATCATACTCCTCCCCCTGCACCAGGCGGAGAATGACGGGGGCGCGAAGTCGCTGCGGCAGGTCATCGATCGCGGCCCGCAGACGCGCACCGAGTTCGCGGTTAAGCAGGCGCCCTTCCGGCGTCAGCTGGCGGGTCTCCAGCATCGCCATCTCGATGTCGCTGACTTCCTTCACCTTGTCATAGAGATTTCCAAGCCGCCGGTTGGCGCGGTGGCGGTCGATACAGATGTTATGCAGCAGCCGCGCGAACCACGCCCGCTCGTTGCTGATCTGGGCGGCATGGGCGGCATATTTCTCATAGGCGCGGAGCGTCGCATCGGCAAAGGCATCCTCGGCATCGGCGGCGCTGATATTCATCCAGATCATGCTGAGCCGAAAAAGATACTCGCGGTGCGAGTTCCATGCGGCCCAGAACTCCTCCGGATCCACCGCCGCCGGCGCCCGTTCCGCCCGGCTCTCCCGCAGCGCTTCCCCTGATGACTCAGTGACCGGGCGGATCTCCGCGCTGAGCGGCGCGAGCGACAGGCGAGCCGGAAAAAAAGCAGGCGGTGCGGCATCTGCCGCCTTGATCATGGACGTGGATTTGGACGAAATATTCTGCCGCAGCGGATTCATGAAGACCCCCCTTGAAGAGTTAAATTTTTTGGAAAAACAAAACGCGACAGGGGCGGCATCAGGCACTCACCACCCGGTTGACGCTTCTTCATTTGGGCAAAAAAATGAACTTTTAAAGTGTCTTTTTTATTTTTTATTTACTTAATACGAGTGTATGCAGGCATAGAAAATACCAAGTAAAATAAATACTAAGCGAAAAACATAAATAATTAATTAATTTATGGTTGATATTATAATATACGATATCTATTTTAATAATTATTCTATGTAAAACAAATATTATTAAGATGGATATCAATAATGCCAGACGATCAAATCAAGAATTCTATTATTTCAACTAATGAAATACTTCTCGGGACTGCAAATGCAAAATCGATGGCGGCAATGTATTTGAACCTTGCCCACGCCACCGGCCTCGCCTCGCAGAATGCGGTCAGCAACCAGCAGCATCTCAATATCCTCGGCGCCGCCGCCGTTGCAACCGGGGCCAGCGGCCTCTTGCGGACAGGTTTCGCCTCGCAGGTCGAAAACCTCTCCCCGGGAGAGCGGCTCGATCTCCTGCAGAAGCTGATGGTGCTGACCGGCGGCGCACCTGCAACAAGCAACGACACCGCCGAGACAGGCACACCGGCAGCCGGCGGAGTCGATGCCGCCGCGGCAACAGGAGGAGATGCGCCCCCTGCCGCAGAATAACCAGACCACAACTTTAAGTACTCATTCCAACCTATTTCATATTGGATTACTGACATGCCCAGCTCATCAAATTCGACGGACGCGCCGTCCGGTAAAATCGAGGACTCCGCGAAATTCGCCATGGGTCTCCTCTACCAGTTCGCCGCCCACTCCTCCGGCCTCGCGCTTGAGAACGCAACCGCCAATTCCAACCTCATGAACAGCGTCACCAATTCCGGCGCCGCGGCGCTGACGGCGCTGAAAAATGCCGAAGCCATCTCCATCAGCGCGCAGAAAGCAACGATCGGGGAATCCTACAACGCCCAGACCGCCGCCATCACCCAGGCGCTGAATGCGCAGACGCAGGCCGCGGTCACCAGCCTGAACGCGGTAACAAGCGCCGGCGGCACCGCGCTCGCCGCACAGACGAGCCAGGATATCGCCGGGATCACCGCCGATGCGGTCGCGGCAACCGCCGTCGCCATGGAAAAAATCGTCAAGCAGATGGGCGGCGCCTGACCCACCGGCCGGGCGGCAAGTCAGCTTGCCGCCTGTCCGCCTCGCGCGGCCCCATTGCCCCGGCGGGGGCCCTTTTGCGCCGCCCTTGTCAAGACAGATCTCGACAGATCCCCCACCCCCTGCCGCGCTAAGTTCGGGCGTCAATCCTCCGGCGGCGGGCGCTCCGGAGCTGCGGATTTCACGGCTTTTCCCGCGAGACAGATCGCATCGGCATTGCGAATTTTCGCGTCGCGTCACAAAGAAATTCTCATTTCGCCGTCACAGCGCGACAGCGCCTTCCGTCATCTCGCCGTGAACGGGTTTCGCCGCGTTCATCCACTGACAGGAAAGAATGAGGTAGGAAATGGCAAATGATACGCCGGTCAACAGCCAGATCACGGATTCGATCACCCAGACCAATTTGGCTGTCGTCGGCGGTGCGCCGGCCCAGTCGATGGGAACCGTCTATCAGATGATGGCGCAGGCAGTCGGCGTCTCGATGCAGAACGCCGTCGCCAATCAGCAGAACATGAACACCATCGACAACGCCATCGTCAGCCAGGGGATCGCGATGCTGTACAGCCTCGACAGCATGGCCGACGCAAAGGCAATGCAGGAGGTCATGTCCGGCAACCTGAATGCGGAAATAGTCCTGGCGCTTAGGGCTATTGTCACAGAGTTGAAGAAAGCGCAATCCGATCAACAGTCCAAGTCCCAATCAACCAGCTAACAGACAGTCTGTTATGACATCAAAGGAGAAAGCCCATGCCAGGGGATACACCAGTCAACGCCCAGATCACCGATGCCGTTACGCAGTCCAACGTCGGAGTTCTGGCCGATGCGCCCGCGGTGGCCATGGCGAATGCCTATCAGGTGTTCGCCCAGGTCGTCGGCGCAAGTATGCAGAATGCGGTTTCCAATCAGCAGGGCGCCAACACCATCGACCTTGCGGTTACGACGCAGGGAACGAATGTTCTCTACGCCATGGCAACCGCCGCCGATGCGAAGGCGACCTCCGAGATTCTCGGCGGCAATCCCGTCGCGGAAGCCCTCACCTCTCTTCAGGCTGCGTCCCGCGCATTCTGATATCCCTTTAACCCCCTCCTTTAAAAGCTGATTACATAAGGAAATAAGCTATGGCGGATAACACCTGGATGAACAGTCAAATCACAGACGCCGTGACCCAGACCAACGTGAAGGTCCTGGGCGATGCCCCGGCCGAATCCATGGGCATGCTCTATCAGATGATGGCGCAGTCCACCGGTATGTCGATGCAGAATATGGTCGCGAACCAGCAGCACAAGAACACCATCGATTCGGCCGTCGTCACCGGCGCCGTCAGCCTGCTCTACACGCTCGATGTGGCGGCGGAAGGCAAGGCGACGCAGGAGATCCTGAGCGGCAACCCGGTTGCGGAGACCATGTCCTCGCTGAAGGCAGTGCTCGCAAGCTTCCGCGAGCCGGCCTCGCCGAACACCCCGCGCTTCAATACCTGAACACAAAAGCCGGGGAAGCGGCGTCTTCCCGAACGGGACCGAAAGGCGCGCGCCGGCGGCACTTTGCCGATCCGGCGCGCGAATTCCACCCCCCGCCCGTAACCCTCAGATCAGGATCATACCATGTCAGGACAGAATAATTCGCAGACGGTCAAATCGGTCAACAGCCAGATCACCGACGCCATCACCCAGACCAACATGATGACGCTCGGCCTTGCCCCTGCGCAGTCGATCGGCACGCTCTACCAGACGACGGCCCAGGCCGCCGGCACTGCGATGCAGAACGCCGTCGCCAACCAGCAGAATATGTACAGCCTCGCGCTCGCTTCAACGACGCAGAACCTTCAGTCGCTGCTCGCGCTCTCCTCGGCAACGGCGGGGCGGAGCACCTCGAGCCTGCTGAACGCGCGCCCCGTTTCGATGGCGCCGCTCGCCTATGTCCGCCCGCATGCCGCCGCGCCGGTCCATGCGCCCGCCGCGCCGCCCGCCGCCAGCCCCGCCCCGGGGCCCGCGAAACCGTAAGGCCACGGCATGACAGGCGATCTATAGGTTCACAGCAGGAGAGCGGCCATGACAACCGACTCATACGTCAACAGCCAGATAACAGGCTCCATTGCGCAAACGAACATGAGCGTGCTCGGCGATGCGCCGGCGGAGGCCATGGCCATTCTGTATCAGCAGATGGCCCACACCATCGGTCTTGCGCTACAGAATGTGATCGCCCAGCAGCAGCACAGCTATTCCATTCACAACGCGATCACCATCGCAGCCTCGCGTCAGCTTCTCAGCACCGACCCCGCCGCCGCCGCAAAGGCCTCGCAAGAGCTTCTCGCGGGCAGCGCCATTCCCGAAAATCTCGCCGCGCTTCAGGCCGTGGTCAGCGAGCTTGGGCGGAAACAGTGACGCCGGGAGCAAAACAATAATGGCCGGGCGTCACGCCGGCAGGAAGGATCGAGAAAGGTCAGTCGGATGGAACGCAGGATCCATACAGAACAGGAAATCGGCCTGATCCTTCGGGAGCTGGCGGACGGGCGACGGATCGACGATATCGCGCGCCAGCACGGCATCTCCCGTGCGACGATCTATCGCTGGAAAAAGCGCGCCGAACGGAGCGGTGAGCAGGAAATCAGCCGGCTGCGCCAGGTGGATGAGGAAAACCGCCGCCTGAAACATCTCCTTGCCGAAGCGGCGCTCGAAATCCAGGCGCTGAAAGAGCAGTTGAAAGCGCGCAGCTAGGAAGGAAGCTGGCGCAGGAGCAGGACGCGCGGCAATAGGTCATTGATCCCGCCGGCAATGGCTGTATAAAGAAGGCATGTCGCCTTCCCCTGTTGATATCCTAAAAGAAACATTCGGCTATCCCGCCTTTCGCGGCCAGCAGGCCGAGATCATCGATCATGTGATGGCAAAGCGCGATGCGCTTGTTCTGATGCCGACGGGCGGCGGCAAATCTCTCTGCTACCAGGTTCCGGCCCTTGCCCTTCCGGGCACGGCGATTGTCATCTCGCCGCTCATCGCGCTCATGCAAAATCAGGTGGAAGCCCTGCAGCAGCTTGGCGTCGCGGCCGCCGCGCTCAATTCCGCGCACAGCCTTGAAGAACAGGGCATTGTCCGCCAGAAGCTGCTCGGCGGTGAGCTGAAACTGCTTTACATCGCGCCCGAGCGGCTGTTCTCGAACGGCTTTATCGATCTCTTGAGGCGCTGCGACATTTCGCTTTTCGCGATCGACGAGGCGCATTGCGTTTCGCAGTGGGGGCATGATTTCCGCCCCGAATATCTCCGCCTTGCCGTGCTTGCCGAAAGCTTTCCGAATGTACCCCGCCTCGCCCTCACCGCAACGGCGGACGCGCCGACGGAGAAGGATATCGTTGAGCGTCTCGGCCTCAAATTCGGCGAAGTGTTTCGCGCCGGGTTTGATCGGCCCAACATCTGCTATCGGCTGGTCCCGAAAGCGAACGGAACGGCACAGCTTCTCGATTTCATCAAAAGCGAACATCCCGAAGATGCCGGCATCGTCTATTGCATGTCACGGCGCAAAACCGAGCAGGTCGCCGAAAAAATTGCCGCGAGCGGGCGCATCGCGCTGCCCTATCACGCGGGGCTTGATCCAGCGGTCCGGCAGGAGACGCAGGCGCGGTTTCTGAAAGAGGATGCCGTCATCATCGTCGCCACCATTGCTTTTGGAATGGGCATCGACAAGCCGGACGTGCGTTTCGTCGCGCATCTGGAACTCCCCAAGAATATGGAAAGCTATTATCAGGAGACGGGGCGTGCGGGGCGCGACGGCCTCCCCGCCACGGCGTGGCTTTCCTACGGCATTCAGGATGTCGCGAAGCTGAAATCGCTGATGCGCAACCCGGACAAGACGCTGGCGCAGCAGCAGCTCGATCGCGGCAAGCTTGAAAGCCTGCTGCAATATTGCGAGAGCGCGCTCTGCCGCCGCCATTTGATCTTGAAGTATTTTGGCGAGAACCCGCCCGAAACCTGCGGCAATTGCGATAACTGCCTCTCCCCGCCTGCGCTCTTTGACGGGACGGAAGCCGCGCAGATGGCGCTTTCCACCATTTATCGGAGCGGCGAGAAATTCGGCGCGCTACATATCATCGACATCCTGCTTGGCGGGGAGACCGACCGGATCCGCAAATTCGGGCATGACCGGCTCAGCACCTACGGGCTTGGCAAGGGCTACAGCCGCGCCGAATGGCAGTCGATCCTCCGCCAGCTTCTCGCCCTCGGGTTTATCAATGTCGATGCGGAAGGCTATGGCAGCTTCTCGCTCGATGAAAGCTGCCGCCCTCTCCTCAAAGGCGAGTGCCGTCTCGAACTTCGCCGCCCGCCTGAGACAAAACGGCAAAGACGCGATGCCGCCGCCCCCGCCCGCGCCTTCGCGAACAAGGAGGAGGAGGCGCTTTTTACGGCGCTCAAATCCGTTCGCCTAGCCCTCGCGAAAGCGCAGAATGTCCCGCCTTATGTGATTTTCCATGACCGGACGCTGATCGAGATGGCGCAAACGCGTCCGCAGACGCTGACCGCCTTTGGCGAATTACCGGGCGTCGGCCAGAGCAAGCAGCAGAAATACGGCCCCGCCTTTTTAAAAGCGATCGAAGAACTCGCGCCCTGACGCATAGAGCATGCGCATTATTGCATGTTTATCCGATGCGCGGGCAATGATATAGATTCTCTCAGGAATATCCAAAGGCTCGATCCCGAGACGGCTGAGGAGGCGGAACAAACGATGATCTCATTTGCTGAAATTGAAGCGCAAGCGGCCGAGAGCGCCGGCGGTATTGACGCGCTCCGCGCCCGTATGCCGGCCCTTAAAAGCGCGGACGAACTTCGCAGCACGCCCGCCGATCGCTATTTCTCAGAGATGAGCTTTCGCATCTTCGCGGCCGGCCTCAACACCGCTATGGTGAAAGGCAAATGGCCTGCGTTTGAGACCGCCTTTCTGGGGTTCGTTCCGCAAAAGGTCGCCTTCATGAATGAGGATGATGTCGCCGGCCTGATGGCGAATGACGCGATCATCCGTCACCTTGGCAAGATCCGCGCGACGGTGCACAATGCCGCGGCGCTGATCGAGGTTGAAAAGCAGGAGGGCAGCTTTGGCAATTATATCGCAAGCTGGCCCGACAGCGACCTCATCGGTCTTTACGCGGATATCACCGCGAGATTCAAACAGCTTGGCGGCAACAGCGGTCCCTATTTTCTCCGAATGATGGGGCGCGATGGCTTTATCCTGACGCCCGACGTGGTCCGCGCCCTCACCAAAATCGGCGTCGGCGAGGGCAAGTTTACCTCCAAAAAGGACCGGGCAGCCGTGCAGGCGGCCTTCGATCGCTGGCACCAGGAAAGCGGCCGCCCCTACGCCCATATCAGCCGAACCCTCTCCATCTGGCCAGGGTGACGACTCCCTTAACAGCAAGAACGGGCATCAAGGCCCGCGATGCAGATAGCAGGATGAAAGAGAATAACAAGATCATGTCCAAACCTCTCGATGGCGTTCTCGTCATTTCCCTCGAACAGGCCGTCGCCGCCCCCTATCTTTCCAGCCGTCTTGCCGATGCGGGCGCGCGCGTCATCAAGATTGAACGCCCGGACGGTGACTTCGCGCGCGCCTATGACAGCGTTGTCAACGGCCAGAGCAGCTATTTCGTCTGGCTGAACCGGGGCAAGGAATCGATCCAGCTCGATATCAAGCAGGCGGACGATCTCGCCCTTCTCAAAAACATGATCGCGAAGGCGGATGTTTTCATCCAGAACCTTGCCCCCGGCGCGGTCGGGCGCTACGGGCTGGATAGCGAGACGTTGCGCGCCGCCAATCCGCGGCTCATTACCGTCGATATTTCGGGCTACGGCGAGGATGGGCCTTACGCCAAAATGAAAGCCTACGACATGCTGGTGCAGAGCGAGACGGGCCTTGCCAGCATCACCGGCACGCCGGAAGGTCCGGGCCGGGTCGGCGTTTCCGTCTGCGATATCGCGGCCGGAATGCATGGCCTTGTCGGCGTTCTGCAGGCGCTTTATGAGCGCGAGCGGACGGGCCTCGGGCGCGCCGTGAAGTCAACGCTCTTCGCCGGCATGGCCGACTGGATGGCGGTGCCGCTTTTGCACTACGAACATACCGGAAAGGCGCCCGGGCGCGGCGGGCTGTCGCATCCGACGCTCGCGCCCTATGAGGCCTATGAGACACTGGATGGCCCCGTCGTCATCTCCATCCAGAACCAGCGGGAGTGGCGTAATCTCTGCGAGCATGGGCTGCTCGACGCCGCGCTTGCCGATGATCCGCGCTTTGCGACAAACGATCGGCGGGTCGAGAACCGGGCCGAGCTTAACGAGACTATCAACGCGATTTTCAGCGTCCTGCCGCGCGAGGAAGTCGTTGCGCGGCTGATGAAGGGCCGCATCGCCTTCGGCGCGCTCAACTCGGTTGCCGATCTCGCGGTGCACCCGCAGCTCGAACGGGTCACCGTCGAGAGCCCGGCCGGCCCGGTGACGACGCCCGCCTCGCCCGTGATGTTTGCGGGCGAGACGCCTGCTTATGGCCCGATCCCGGCGCTTGGCGAGCATAACGAGGCCCTCAGGAAGGAATTTTCCATCTGAAATGGCGAGCGAACGCATCGACCGTCTGCAACAGAAATACGGCGCAGCCTATAAGTGGCTCGCCGTTTTTGCTGTAATTTTCGGTCTCCTCGCGGCCATTTTCTCCTCCACCATGATCAACGTCGCGCTGACGGATATCATGGAGGATTACAATGTGACGCAAGCCTCCGCGCAGTGGATGTCGACGGGCTTTCTCTCTGCCAATGCCGTCTGCATGCTGGCATCCGCATGGCTTTTACAAAATATCGGCGCGCGGCGGACGCTGATGTTCGCCTCCATTCTCTTCGTTACCGGCTGCATGATCGGGCAGTTCGCGCCAGCCTACAATCTGCTGATTTTCGCGCGCGTCCTGCAGGGCGCCGGGGCCGGCATCATCCAGCCGCTCTCGATGGCGCTCGTTTTCATGCTGTTTCCGGAGAACCGGCGCGGTTCCGCGCTCGGGGTCTTCAGCATGGTCATCGTTCTCGGCCCCGCCGTCGGTCCGACGCTTGGCGGCATCATCACTGATCATCTGGACTGGCATTTCACCTTTACCGCGGCGCTGCCGCTCTCGCTTTGCGCGGCGCTCATGGGCTGGGCCTTCCTGCCCGGGCGGGACGACGCGCCGGGCACCGGTCCCTTCAATGTCAGAAGTTTCCTGATCATTGCCCTGACCGCCGGAAGCCTGCTGATCGGCCTTTCCAACAGCCAGTTTCACGCATCGACGGACTGGCGTGTCCTTGTTTTTCTTCTCATTGCGCTCACCGCCTTTGTGCTCTTCCTGCTGCGGGAGCGGCGCAGCAAGTCGCCGCTTCTGCATCTTGCGATGTTTCAAAATCCGAAATTTGCCTCGACCGTGATCATCGGCGCGATCACCAGCGCCGGGATGTTCTCCAGCATCTATATGGTGCCGCTCTTTGCCCGCACCGTGCAGCTCAGTGATGCGACGCATGCCGGGCTGTTGCTGCTGCCGGGCGGGCTTGCCCTTGCCGTTGTCTCACCGCTCGCCGGGCGCCTCGTCGACCTTTTGCCCGCGCACCGGCTGCTGCTCGGCGGCACCATCGTGTTTGTGATCGCGGGCTATGGCCTCACCCATGCCGATCAGGCCAGCCCCTTCTGGATGATCGCGGGATGGATTTTGCTGAGCCGCGTCGCGCTTGGCTTCATTCTTCCCTCCAACAGCACGCTTTCGCTCTCGAGCGTGGAGACGTCGCGCGTGCCGCAGGCCTCGGGCGCGCTCAA
>JRYH01001336.1_pt1 | contig 40631 bp, 36 predicted proteins | sample 235351 | NCBI WGS metagenome assembly JRYH01 (sample SAMN03074221, study PRJNA261480) | activated sludge metagenome | biome: Wastewater Treatment Plant; feature: Wastewater; material: Activated sludge; isolation source: activated biomass of a wastewater treatment plant treating wastewater... ...
CAGCACGGTGCTAGAATGAGCCATGGCCTGATTTCTCCTGTTGGTTCAACTGTTTATTGATAACTCAATTGTACCAAACGGGTTGAAATCAGGCCATCTTTTTCAACTGTTTATGGGACAGCAGTGGCTTAAACCGTAAGGACAAACCCGCTCTTATTCCCCCCGCTTGCGGGGGAGCACCTCTTTTCCCCCCTCCCCTGCTTGCGGGGGGAGCACCTCTTTTCTCCCTCCCCTGCTTGCGGGGGAGGGTTGGGGAGGGGGTTAGACTTATGAAGCTACTTATTTCTTCACCGCGAAATAAGCCGCGAGATTGGCGATATCCTCATCGCTCAGCATTTGGGCGATGGGCGACATCAAAGGGTCATTGCGGGCGCCGGATTTGTAATCGCCGATCGCCTTGACGAGATAGGCTTCATGCTGGCCGGCGATATTCGGCCACAGCGGATTGGTGCTGATCCCGGCCGGGCCGTGACAGGCGGCGCAGATGGTCTGCGCTTTTTGTTCACCGGCAGCCGGATCGGCGGCGTGAGCGGCGAATACAGCGCCGAGCGCCAGCAGGGGCAAAAACAAAACTTCGGTTTTCATCGAATCAATTTTCATCTGACAAATTTCCACAAGTTGAGCGTTCCGAACCAGAGCGATACATTGCGCGCTGTGCCAAGTCCGGCACGGACCGCTTCAGCGCTATCCTTTGTCATCTCCGACTTAATCGGAGATTCCGCAAGCCAGGGATGGCTTGCCCGCGTATCGAACACACCTGTGTTCGATCTGCAAAACAAAGTCCGGACATGTGCCGGACTTTGCTTGCTCTGAGTAGTCCAGGATGGACTGATCCAGAGCCCATATCAGAACCTATATTATCGCACAAAAAACGCCCCCGCCGGGGGTATGGCGGGGGCGTGTAAAGACCGTCCATTGTCAAGCCGGGGCCGCCTCAGCGGGGAGCGACTGCGTCCGGCGTTCATCCTTGCCGATGGATAGGAGATCCCAAATCAAAAGCACGGTGCCGGCGGCGAACATCCAGCCGAAAACCTGGCGCCAGAAAAGACCCTGGACGAACCACGCGCTTTGCTGGGCTTGAAAGAACGCACTCCACGTCGAACCACCGAGGGCGCGTTCGACGAAAGACTGCTCGTAACCGGAGATCAGAAGCGCGATAGTCATGCCGATCATGCCGAGATTAAGCAGGCCGAGCGACCACTTCCATCTCCAGGCGCCGGCCAGACCGCCCGACATCCAAACATCGCCACGCCATTTCTGCACGGCGAGGTAAAACATCGCGATGTTGATCGTCGCATAAGCTCCGAAAAAGGCGAGGTGGCCGTGCGACGCCGACCATTGCGTGCCGTGCGTATAAAGGTTGATCTGCGGCAGCGTGTGCATGAAGCCCCAGACGCCGGCGCCGAAGAAATTTCCGAAGGCGTGGGCGATCAGCCAGGCGAGCGCCGGGTGGTTGGCACTCTTGAAACGATGGACGCCCGAATCGTACACCGCATGCACGACCATCGCGACCAGCGGCACCGGCTCGAGGGCCGAGAAGAAACCGCCGACGGTCAGCCAGTATTCTGGCGTGCCGATCCAGAAATAGTGATGGCCCAAGCCAAGGATGCCGGAGCCGAACATCAAGGCGACTTCGATGTACAGCCAGGTGGTGACGATCCGGCGATTGGCATTGATCGTCTTTATCAAACCCCAAGCCATGATGCAGCCGACCAGGACTTCCCAGGTGGCCTCGACCCAAAGATGAATGACCCACCACCACCAATACTGGTCCATCGAGATGTTGGTGGCATAGAACATGCCGGCGAGGTACAAACCGGCGAGGGCTACCAGGTCGAGTACCAGCACGCCGGAGATGCCGCTCCATCGCCCTTTCATGAACGTCGCGGCAATGTTGTAGAAAAAGCCGAGCATGCAGGCGACAATACCGATATCGGCCCAGCGGGGCGCCTCGACGTATTCGCGTCCTTCGTTGATCAGCCACAGCGACGTCATGTCGCCCGGTCCGTACTGGACGACCAGATAAACCACGACGACCACGGCAACGGCGATGGTAAAGACCCAGTACACCAGGTTGGCCAGCCACGGGGCGACGAGCGACGCCCCAGCCTCGTCCTCGACCAGCCAGTAAATCGCGCCGATAAAGCCGAACAGCATCCATACCACCATGGCGTTGATGTGCACCATGCGCGCCGTGCTGAAATCGAGGGTGTTGTAGAACAACTCCGGCTTCAGATATTGCAAGCCGATGAGCAGGCCGAACGCCACCTGGGCGAGAAATAACACCAGGGCGGTGATGAAGTACTTGACCGCAACCTTCTGGCCGGGGCTGAGATTGCGGCTGTCCAAAATTCCAGGTTGCATGTCAGTCTCCAGGCTGGGTGATGGGTTTGAAATTGCGCGGGAACCCGTTGGTGTCGATTGCCGACATCCACTTCAGGTAAGCGATAACACCGCGCGCCTCTTCTTCGCTGAGGCCCAGATTCGGCATCTTGCGCGTGCTGCCGAAACCGCGGGCATTGGTTGTCGGGTCGAGCAGAAACTGCATCATCAGCATCTCGCGCACCGTCTCGGCGCCCCACGCCGGATCGAGCCAGGCCTTGGTCAGATCGGGGGCGTAATAGGCGCCGTTGCCAAGCAGCGTGTGGCAGTTCATGCAGTTGCGCGCCTGGATCGTCATTTTCCCCTTGTCGACCAGGGCGTAAGCCGCCTCGGCGTCGAGCTTTTGCCCGAATAACGGCGCTTCGTCGCCGATGACCGGGACCTGCATGCCCCGTTCGTCGTTCCAACGGTAATAGATGCGCTGGTTGATCACGGTGTAGTCCGGCACGCGGCCGTTGCCGGCGACGATCTTCGTGACCGAATCGAAACTAAGAAAGATCAGCACCACCGCCATGAAGGCGGTGATCCAGATCGCCGTTTTGCGCCAGAACGTTTCGCTGGCCCACCAGGGTGTCGTGGTCATGCCGGAATCTCCTGTCGAACGGATTGTTGAAAATACTTGTTGTCGTCAATGTGCGGTATCGATACCGCGCGGCGGGCGGTCGACGGCAACCGCGCCGCGGTGCGTGCCGGTGCACAAATACCAGATGCCCCACGGGGCGAGCAGGTAGCCGAGCAGCATGGCCGCCACCAGCCAGATCCACACCCCAGTCAGGTTCAGTGCCGCGGCCAGCACGAACACGGCGCCGCTCAGCGCCCCGTAGGCAACAAACGCCAGTGCCAATAGCAAACGCGAGTGTTGCAGGCGGCCGAAGGCGAACAGCAGCGCGTACAGCGCGCCGGTCAGGATGACGACCGCGCCGGCGATCACCGCCTGCATGATCTGGCCCGCCGCGACGGGTTCCATCACCGCTCTCCCCTTGCCGGACATTGGCCGGCTGTTAAAACATGCGCATAAAATATATGAATTGCGAAACCGAAACTTGATACAGATCAAAAAGTCGCCCGCCGTGGACGGTTTACCCCGCCTTATTCACCACCGGTTCGTCACGAGGCGCTGTCAGGCCACGCAGATGGGGCGTTTCGCGACCGAGCGCACCGGAAGCGTACTTGCCTGTACGTTGAGGATGCGCGACCGAGTGAAACGCCCCAGGTGCGTGGCCTGGCGGCGCCGCAGTAGGAGGGGTGGTGAATAAGGCGGGTTTACAGGTTACTCCGCCACCGGAATCGCCAGTGTCTCCTTGATCTCCTCCATCACGACGTAGCTGCGTGAGGCGTTGACCCCCGGCAGCGGCAGGATGCGGTCGCCGAGCAGCCGGCGATAGGCTTCCATATCGCGCACCCGGGCCTTGATCAGGTAATCGAAATTGCCCGAAACGAGATGGCAATCGAGCACTTCAGGCAGCTTTTGCACCGCCTGGCGGAACTCGCGAAACAGTTCGGGGGCGTTGCGGTTCAGCGTGATTTCGACGAAGACCAAAAGGCCGGCGCCGAGCAGGTGCGGTTCGAGCACGGCCCGATAGCCTTTGATATAGCCGAGCTTTTCCAGCCGCCGGACGCGCTCCAGGCAGGGGGTCGGCGTCAGGTTCACCTTGCGGGCCAGCGCCGCGTTGGCGAGCCGGCCGTCGCCTTGCAAGATAGCCAGTATCTTGCGGTCGATTCGGTCGAGTTTCGGCGGTCGATTCGGCATAATATTTTTCTCTATAGCGTATTATTGGCATATTATCCTGTTTAATCGGCGATTTGCAGTCTACCTAACCGCGCCGCGCCCTCTAACATGGGCGCCATCCCAATCCTGCCGGTACCGGCCATGAAAATCGGCGTTCCGAAAGAGATCAAAAACCACGAATACCGCGTCGGGCTGGTCCCGGCCGCGGTCCGCGAACTTTGCCGCCGCAATCATACCGTCCTGGTCGAGACCGGCGCCGGCGCCGGTATCGGCATCGGCGATGCCGACTATCAGGCCGCCGGCGCGAAGATCGCCGCCACGGCAGCCGACGTCTTCGCTGGGGCCGAGATGATCGTCAAGGTGAAAGAACCGCAAGCCGCGGAACGAGCGATGCTGCGCGCCGGTCAGGTGCTGTTTACCTACCTGCACCTGGCCCCCGATCCCGAACAGACCGCCGATCTGGTGCGCTCCGGTGCCACCTGCATCGCCTATGAGACGGTGACCGACGAGCACGGCCGGCTGCCGTTGCTCGCCCCGATGTCGGAAGTCGCCGGCCGCCTGTCGATCCAGGCCGGCGCGCATTGTCTGGAAAAAGCGCGTGGTGGATCGGGCGTGCTGCTCGGCGGCGTGCCCGGCGTGCAGCCGGCCAAGGTGCTGGTGATCGGCGGCGGGGTCGTCGGCCATAACGCGATCCGGATGGCGGTCGGCAGCGGCGCGCGGGTCGTCGTGCTCGACCGCAACCTCGACGTTCTGCGCCGGCTCGACGATCTTTATGAAAGCCGGATCGAAACGGTCTATTCCAACGCCGACGCGATCGCCGAGCATATCGCCAACAGCGATCTGGTCATCGGCGCCGTGCTGATTCCCGGCGCCGCGGCACCCAAGCTGGTCACCCGCGAACACCTGAAAGCCATGCGCCCCGGCTCGGTCATCGTCGATGTCGCGATCGACCAGGGCGGCTGTTTCGAAACCTCGCGCCCGACCACGCACGACCGGCCGACCTTCGTTGAAGAAGGCGTCGTCCATTACTGCGTCGCCAATATGCCGGGCGCCGTCGCCCGCACTTCGACCTTCGCACTGAACAACGCCACCTTGCCCTACACGCTGCAACTCGCCGACCACGGCTGGCGCGAAGCGCTCGCCGCGAATGTCCACCTGCGCCACGGCCTCAACGTCCATCAGGGCAAGATCACCTGCCGCGAGGTGGCCCATGACCTCGGCTACGATTACGTCGCGGCGGAAAAAGTACTGGCCGACTGAGCCGCGGCTCGACTGATTTTCCCCCCGTCCCGGCGACAGCCGGGATGTAGTTCCGAACGGGATCCGTTTCGTGCCGGTCAACCGGCAATCGTGGCCGGTGCCGGGATTCTGTCAGCCGCCCGCTGTTTTGCGACAATACGCATCTCGCCGATGGCAAGCACCAGGAGATCCCGCAATGGAGACCGGCCCGGTCAAAACCTTTCTCCGCCACCACTTCCGGCATTTCAATGCCGCTTCGCTGGTCCACGCCGCCGAGGATTACGAGCGCCACCTCGCCGCCGGCGGCCAGATGATGGTGACGCTGGCCGGGGCGATGAGCACCGGCGAGTTGGGTCTCTCGCTGGCCGAGATGATCCGCCGCGACAAAGTCCACGCCATCAGTTGCACCGGCGCCAATCTCGAAGAGGACGTATTCAACCTCGTCGCCCACGACCATTACGAGATGGTGCCCCATTACCGCGACCTGACGCCGGAACAGGAGCGTGATCTGCTCGATCGCCACCTGAACCGGGTCACCGACACCTGCATCCCCGAAGAAGAAGCGATGCGCCGGATCGAACGCGCCGTGCTCGACGAATGGCAGGACGCCGAACGACGCGGTGAGCGGCTTTACCCGCACGAGTTCCTGTATCGGATTCTGAACTCCGGCACGCTCGCCGCCAGTTACCAGATCGACCCCAAGGATTCCTGGCTGCTCGCCGCGGCAGAAAAAAACCTGCCTATGGTCGTACCCGGCTGGGAGGACGCGACGCTCGGCAACATGTACGCCGGTCATTGCCTGAAAGGCGATATCAAAAACGTCCACACCGTGCGCACCGGCATCGAGTACATGATGGAACTGGCGAAGTGGTACCGCGCAACCAGCGCCGCGTCGGCGATCGGTTTTTTCCAGATCGGCGGCGGCATCGCCGGTGACTTTCCGATCTGCGTCGTCCCGATGCTCTACCAGGACATGGGCCAGACCGACGTCCCTTGTTGGAGTTATTTTTGCCAGATCAGCGATTCGACGACCAGTTTCGGTTCCTATTCCGGCGCCGTACCCAACGAAAAAATCACCTGGGGCAAACTCGACGTCGCGACCCCGAAACACATCATCGAATCCGACGCGACGATCGTCGCGCCGCTGATCTTCGCCTGGCTTTTGGATTGGTGATCACTCGCCGATATCGATCTCGCCCGAACGGGCCGCACCGAGCGCCTGCAGGCGGCCTACCGCCGCAGACGGCAGGCCGCTGGAATTCAGCAACAAGCCGCGCGGCGAATCGAGCCGTCCTAAGACGCCTTCCAGTTCCGTGACACGTCGCAGAAGCTCGGCCAGCGCCCGGTTGCGGGCCGCCGGCTCGGCGATGAAATCGAAGTTTTCGAGAGCGCCGGCCAGCGTTTTGTCCCGCCACACCGCATCGTTGATTTGGCGCAGACTGCGCGCCGCGAACCGGCGAATCGCCGGATAACCGTCGGTCATCGCCGCCAGCAGGTGGCCGACCCAGTATTCGGGCGGTTGCGCGCCGCGCCGGACCGCTTCACCGACCGCAAAAGCCGTCACCGCTCGTTGCACCGGATCCCCGGCATACAACGAGGCGACGCCATCGGCGATGACCGGGTCGGCGCCATCGGCGCGCACGACATCGGCTGCTTCGTTCCCCGGCCACAGCCGATCGACTTGCTCCGCCGCCCACTGCGGGCCGCGATCCAAATGGCAAAGATTGCAAGCATTCGGGCGGCCGCCCATGGTATGGGCGGCCGGGTCGGGGATTTCGATCCGGTGGCTACGGTGCAACGTCATCACGCCGTAAACGATTTTCGGCATGTGGCAGTCCTGACAATCCGGATTGGCTGGACCCACGCCATGCCGGCTATGTGCTGCGTGATCAGCGGCGATGGTCTGATGGCAGCTCAGACAAGACGCACCGACCCGATTGTCGGCGGTCAACATGCCGGCCGGGTCGCCGGCGTGCATGCTATGGCAGGTGATGCACGATATTTCGGATGCCGCGTAACAGGCGCTTTGCATCAATCCCTGGTACTCGTAGGCGGTCAGACGCGGCGTACCGTCGGCCCAGAAACGCAGGCTATAAAGATCGGGTGATGCCGGCGGTGGCGGCGTTTTGGCCGTCACCAGTTTGACACTGGCCAGAAGGTCGTCACCGGCACGATACGGCGGACCGTCGTGTATCCAGCTCAACGCACTGGCTGCATCGCTCGGTGTCCGCTGCCCGTGACACTGCCCGCATATCTGCACGCTGCGTTCGCGCGGCAGCCGTTCCGGGTGCACGATGCTGTCGTCGCGGCCGATAAAGCGCCGCCACCAGCGGGTCGGAAAAAATTGATTCTCGGCGACATGCCGCGCACCCGGACCGTGACAAGTTTCGCAGGCAATGCCGAGTTCGGCGACTTGCGAATCGTAGATCGCCGCGTCAAGATCGACCGCCATCGCCCCACTTCGCATCTGCGCTTTAAGCTCACCTTCATTCAGTAGGCCCGGTTGCGGCCCGGTGTTGTGACAAAAGATGCAATTGTGATTCCAGATCGTCACATGGGCATCGAAAGATTGATTGTCCGGCCCAAGAAAGGCGCCGTTCATGTGCACCCAACGTCGATCCTGTATGTGCCACAAAAGGTGCAGGCGGTAATAAGTGCCCGCCGCATCCGGCACCTTTGTCAAATACTGTTGGTAGCGGTGCGAACCGACGGTCCGCAGCACCTCGTATTCGGCGATTTTCGTATCCTTTTGTGGATCAAGGTATTCGAAGAAAAAACGATGACCGCGCCGCACCGGCCTGATCGTCATTCCCCAATAGGTCACCGGCACGCCATCGAAACGGCCAAGCACACTTGCCGTACCGGCCTCCTGCGTCATTGTCCGGTGGTATGTCCGGTGCCAGCTTTCGTGGCGGTCCTGATGGCACTCGATGCAGGATTTGGAACCGGCCCATTCTTCTCCCGCCGCTGCTACAACCATCGACGTGACGGCCAGAATCAACAGTGTCAGGAACGATCGTTTCATTCACTTTCCCGGGTCGGATACTCCGCGGCCTGCCGCGGTATTCTCTTCACTTGAACGCAGTCTTTTGCCCGGATTTCAGGGTGTATCGACGTCTCGATCGGCCCGCAAGCCCTGGTCAAAAGAGATCACCCGCCTTAAGCCGTTCGCAGAACTCCAGAGCCGGAAGCACCAGGATACCGTCATCGGTGCGACGCGCCTTCGGTTCCAAGCAGACGAGCACGCGCCGGCGGATACGCGCGTGGTCGCGCACGAGTTCGCGCAGCCCGCGCAGATGATCGGTGGTGACCTTTGCCGTGGCCTTAGCCTCGATCGCCACTTGCATGTCGTTCACCACAAAGTCCACTTCGATGCCGCTGGGCAGGCGCCAGTAACTCAGGCGTGCAAAAGTTTCAGCGTAGCTATTGTGTGCCGTCAACTCGTGAAATACCCAGTTCTCGAAGGCCTTCCCGTAGAGTTCCGACCCGGGGCGTAGAGTCCCGCGCCGTGCCAGATGACCGACAATGCCGACGTCCGCGAAATAGAACTTGGGGGCGGCGATAACGCGGCGCTTGGGACGTTTCGTGTAACCCGGCAACCACCTTCCGAGCAAAGTATCTTCGAGGATACCGAAATATCCCTTAATGGTGTGACTCGACACTCCGCATTCACGCGCAATGTTGGAGAAGTTGACCAACTCGCTGTCCGACAACGCCGCCACGTTCAAGAATTCCGAGAAGACGGGCAGGTTGCGAACCAGCGCCTCGGCCGCCACTTCCTCCTTGAGATAATCGGCGATATAGGCGTTCAAGAGCCGCTGTGGGCGATCCGAAATGTAGATTCGCGGCAGGCACCCATGGTTCAGGATCCGATCGAGTTCGAACGCCGCGCCCAGTTCCTTCGTTGTGAGGCCATGGAGTTCGTACCGCACGGCACGGCCGCCGAGCAGATTGGCGGCTCCGCGTTTAATCTTGCGGGCGCTCGAACCGCACAGCGCGAAGTGAATCCGGCGGTTCTCGATCAGCCAATGGACCTCGTCGAGGAGTTGCGGCACCTTCTGGATTTCATCGATCACCACCTGGCGAGCCGGCGTCTCTGCAAGTTCCTCGCGAAGCCGTTCCGGGTTCTGGAGATAGCGACGGAATTCCTCGCCTTTGAGCAGATCAACCCAGAATGCCCCAGGGTAGAACTCGCGCAGCAGTGTGGTCTTGCCGGTCTGGCGAGGGCCCCAGAGAAAAAAAGTCTCAGTGCCCGGAGGTGGAAGGCGCAGCGCTCGTTTGATCATGATATTCATTTTATCATGATAAACTGAATCAGCAGTTCATATTAACCGCCCACCATTCTACCCACATTAAACCTAGCGCAGGCTCCTAGCACCCCGAATCGCGGCCATTGCAAGATCCGAATGGCTCGGCGGCGCCATAAAGGCGCCGCCGGGTCGTTGTACCTGAGCAAACCGGATCAGGGCGTCGGCGCCGGTGGAACCTCAGCGCTGCACGCGATCGTGAGCCGCGCGTCCGGCGCCTGCGCACCGTTTTCGCTCAACGTGATGTCTCCGAAGGCCATCGCCGCGGTGTTGCTGCACGCATCGACGTCGATATCGAGCGTCTGGAACGAACTGGCCGGGCCGCTGACGTCCTCGGCGCCATCGCGCAGAAAGACGTCGCCGGGCAACAGCTCGAAGTTGGTGGGGGTCACCGTGACATTGAAACCGGTGCCCGCCGCGGCCACGTTCCAACTGCTGTTGGTCTCCAGGCTGTTGCGGACGGTGCGCTGCCACGCACAGCCGGCGCCGCAATCGGTGCTGCGGGTGCTCGGAACGTTCACCGTGCGCGGATCGCCGGCCGCCGCCGGATCGGCGGCCAGCATGTTGTCCACGGTCTCGTGCATCACCAGGCCGGCCAGTGCCGCTTTGCTGAGATCGACCATGCCCGAGCCGACTTCGTCGGGATTCGCCTGGGTCACGCCGTCAGTGGCGTTGGTCTGTTGATTCGCCGTCATCATCAACGCCGATTTGATTTCCATCACCGTCCAGTCTGGATGTTCGGCCATCATCAGCGCTGCTGAACCAGCAAGGTGCGGGCTGGACATCGAGGTGCCGCTGAGGAAACGGAACACACTCGAACCGCCGTCGGCCGAGGCGGCGAAGATATTCGTGCCCGGACCGGCGATCGACGGCTTGGTCAAATCGAAATCGCGATTCGGGCCTTGCAGGCTGCCGCCATTCAAGACATTGCCCGAGGCGGCATCGAGGACGCCGATGGTTTCCGATTCGATCATGCCCGCCGCCCCCGGATTGGTGTCGAGGAAGGCTTCGACCGCCTGGCCGTCGGCCTGCCCAATCATCACCGATGGTATTGTCGTCGCCTCCAGCGCGCCCATCTCGATCGGGATGTTGCTCTGGTTGTTGAAGACCACGACCGCCAGCGCCCCCGCCGCCCCGGCATTATCGACCTTGACTGAAAAATTGCAGGAGCCGCGGCTGATCAGCGCGATGCTGCCGGCGAACGGTGTTCCAGCCCATGCGTTGCAGCCTTGGAAATTACCCGGATCGACGTCAGAGGCGGCAACGATCGGTGCGTTGACATCGGCCACAAACGCCGGGCCGGTGCCTAGCAAGCCGAACATGTTCTGCAGAGCGGCCGGTGCCCCGCTCTCTGTCACACTGACCGGATTGCTGTTGAGCCGATCGTGCGAACTGTTGGCCACGGTCATGATCCACGGGCCTTTGTGGGCGACGTCGGCTTGCGGATTCGGGTTCGAAGTCCCGGTGTTACCGGCGCTGGCCGCCGGAAAAATGCCGGCGGCAACGAAACTCAAAAAGGCGACATCGTCGAATTGCGTCCACGGGCTGAGCCCCTGCCCGCCGTTGATCGGACCGATCGAGTAATTGGTCACATCGGCCAGACCGTCCAGCAATACTTGATCCAAACCGGCAGTCAATGCTGCACCCGGACAACCATCGTCACACACCTCGTACATAATGATATTGGCGTGCGGTGCCACACCCGAAATTTTCGGCACATTGAACGGCGCGCCGCTCTGCTGTACCACAAACGGGCCGTTGACGACATTGCCGCCGGCGGTGGATGAAGTATGGCTGCCATGACCGACGCCGAACGGCAGATCGTCTTCGGGACCGTCGGCAAAACCGTAGGCGCCGATCAGCTTGTCATTGCAGGTGATCTGCGTTCCGGTGGGCGGACCGCCGGGGTTGCAATTGCCGAGAAACACACCAGCGCCCAGCGGATTGGTTACCGTGAAACCATCACCGCCGGTCGCCGCGAACGATGGATGATCCGAGTTCACGCCGGAGTCCAATACACCGATGACGATGCCTTCGCCCATATTGCCGATGCCGCTCGGCGTCGCCGAGCCATCCCAGATCGTTCCGGCACCGATAAATTCGGGGCCGCGGTCGGTCGTCGGCACCCGATCGATGACTTTTTCGACCGCCCGCACCCCATCAATTGCCGCTACCGCCGGTACTTCACCGGCGGTCAATTCGACGAGCACGCCGTTGCCGGCCAGCCGCATGCGGCCTAAAACCGGCACCTGGCGGCCCACGACCTGTTCGATCGCCTGCACCCGGGCGTTCTGCTTGGCGAGCATGGTCTCCTGGGCGGCGACCGCCACCGGCGCCCGGGCGTCGAATTTGACTCTTCCGAGAGGCGACCGGCGTTGCGCATTGGGATGGGCGAAGCCGCCGAGCTGGATCGCGACACTGGGTTCGGTGAAATGGATGAAATAGTGTTCGCGCTGCTGGATCTCGGGCTTCGGGTTCTGCCCGTGCACCGCCGGAGCGGCAACCAGAATAGCGATCAGTATCAATAATTTATGGTTCATCAAAGTACTCTCCAGTATTTCGATACCCGCGAAACAATCATCATTTTCGTGTCTTTATAGCATGTCGTTTACCCCGACGGAAGTGCCGGCACGGCTCGCCGGCCCTCCCCGGCAACAAGATGATTGCCTGTCGGTGTGCGACACGCACAGGCAGGCGAATCGAGGCCTTCAGGGTTTGATTCGCGAAGCAAAGTCCGGACCGGTAACGGACTTTACGTGGTCTGTACAGTCCCCGATGGGCTGATTCAGTTAATCCAGATCATCGCCGCCTGGCGGCCGGTGGCTCGGTCGCGGCGGTACGAGAAGAACGTCTCCGGTTCATGGTGGGTGCAGCGCGCGCCGCCGAAGATGGCTGTGACACCAGCGGCGCACAGGCAATGGCGGACGATACCGTATAAATCGGCGTGCCAGCGGTTGCCGCGGCGGCTGAAACACGGGGCCAGTTCGGCACTGAGCGCGATCAATCGGTCGCGCACTTCATCGCCCACGGGATAGTGCGCAGCGCAAATCGCCGGCCCCAGCCAGGCGCTCGCCCCGGCGCCCGCCGCCGGCAAGTCGGCCAACGTCTTCTCGATGATGCCGGCCGCCAGGCCGCGCCAGCCGCAATGCAGCGCCGCGACCCAATCGCCGCGGCGACCGGCGAGCAGCAGCGGCAAGCAATCGGCGGTCAGGATCGCGAGCACCGTCGCGGGCTGCGCGGTCCAGATCGCATCGGCGGCGATGCCGGGCTGCCACTCGGCGGCGGCAATCAGACGCGTGCCGTGAACCTGGTGCAGCCAAAGCGGCGGGGCGGGCAGGAGGGCACCCAGCCGGCGGCGATTTTCTTCAACCTCGGCCGGCACGTCGCCGCAGCGCATTCCGAGATTCAACGCCGCCCACGGGCCTGAACTGACGCCCCCGACCCGCGTCGTGTAACCCGCCTCGACGCCGTCCGGCGCCGGCCAATCGGCACGCTTCAGCATGCCGCCGCGCCAGAGGTGCCCGCCCCGTGCATGCCATCCTGTTCGCGAAAGACCGCGATCAACGCCTCGAGGTCGGCCGGCCTTTGCGCCTTGAACGTCAAAGGAATACCGCTGACCGGGTGGGTAAAGCGGATTTCGCGGGCGTGCAGAGCCTGGCGTTTGAAGGATGCGACGTGCGCGGCGAGCGGTGCGGTGAGGGCCGCGGGCGGTTTGCGCCGGCCATAGAGCGGATCGCCGATCACCGGCAGACCGGCGTGGGCGGCATGGACGCGGATTTGGTGCGTGCGGCCGGTCTCCAGCCGGGCTTCGAGCCAGGCCGCGTGCCGCCATTGTTGGCGCAGGCTGAAATGCGTTCGCGCCGGCTTGCCCGCCGGAGTAGCCGCCATCCGCGTCCGGCGCCGGGGATCGCGGCCGAGCGGCACATCGACCGTCAGCGGCGCCGGCAGCCGGCCCCAGACCAATACGTCGTAACGCCGTTCGATCCGCCGTTCTTTAAGCGCTGCGACCAGGCTGACCCGGACGGCGGTGGTGCGGGCGACCAGCAAGGCCCCCGAGGTCTCTTTGTCGAGGCGGTGGATCAGTCCGGCGCGCGGCAGCGCAGCAAGGTTCGGATCATAGTGCAACAGCGCGTTCTGCAAAGTGCCGGTCCAGTTGCCGGCCGCCGGATGAACAACCAGCCCCGGCGGTTTGGCGATCACCAGCAACGATTCGTCTTGATAGAGTATCTCGAGCGGGATCGCTTCGGCGCGATGTTCGTCATGGGCTTCGATCGTGGCACTCAGCTCGACACGCTCGCCGCCAGCGACCCGTTGCCCGGGCTTGACCTGGCGGCCACCGAGTCGCAGCGCGCCCTGGCGGATCCAGTGCTGCAACTGATTGCGCGAAAACTCGGGAAACAACGCGGCGACCTGCTGGTCGAAGCGCCGCCCGGCGGCGGCGGCCGGAATCACGGCCCAGCGGCGGACGGCTGTGCCCGGCCCACCGCCGGGATGCTCCGCCAGTGGCACGGTGGTTTTCACCGGCGCCTCTGGCGGCCGGCGCCGGGCTGAGTTACTATTGAAAAATGAACACTGAAAAGCTGCACCATTTGATTATTCTAGCCGCCCAAAATAAGCCAACGGCGCCGGCCGCACCCCGGCAACCTGGGCGCGCGGCAGGTGCGGCGCTGGTACTCTGCCTGACGGTCTTAATGGCCGGCTGTGGTGGCAACAAAAACCAAGAGATCGTCGAGGACAGTCGCGGCGCCCAAAAAATGTACGACGAGGCCAAATCCTCGCTCAACGCCCACGATTTCGGCAACGCCATCATCAAGTACAAAGCCTTGCAATCGCGCTACCCGTTCGGCCGTCACGCCGAACAGGCGCAGCTCGATCTGGCTTACGCCTATTACAAATCGGGCGAACCGGAAAACGTCACCAGCACGCTCGATCGTTTCGTCAAGACCTTTCCCAGTCATCCCAACGTCGATTATGCCTATTACCTGAAAGGCTTGAGCTACTACGAACAAAACATCGGCTTCCTGCAAAATATGTTTCCACAGCGTATCGAGGACCGCGATCAGAGCGGCGCACGGCAGGCGTTCGACAGCTTCAGTGAACTGATCCGCCTGCATCCCGAAAGCCGTTACACCCCGGATGCCCGCCAGCGCATGGTCTTTCTGCGCAACAACCTCGCCGCATACGAGATCGCGGTGGCCCGTTATTACCTCAAACGCAAGGCGTATATCGCGGCCGTGAACCGCGCCCGCTATGTGCTGGAGACCTATCCCGGCACCTATGCCACCGGCGATGCGCTGGCGACGATGGTTCGGGCTTATACCGCGCTCGACATGCCGGAACTGGCGGCCGATGCCAAACGAGTACTGGAACTCAACGATCCCGATCACCCCTACCTCTTGGGCAAGGAAGAGAAAGAAAGCTTCTTCAGCCGCCTTTGGGTTTTCGATTAACCGGAGCTTCACCATGTTTTGGCGCGGACTACTGCCGCTTTGCGCGGCCGTGGGCGGTGCTGTGTTCGCCATGAACGAAACGCAAGCCACGACCTATCCCATAAGCGACCCGCACAGCTTCAGCCGGCCTGAAGCGGCGGCCGTGACGCACATCGATCTCGACCTTAAGGTCGATTTCACGGCGCGCCGTCTTGCCGGTGAAGCCCGATTACGGATCGTGCAGCACACCCCCGGTGCCGGCCGCGTGATTCTCGATACCCGCGACCTTGACATCACAGCGGTCGAGGCCGGAACTGGCGGCACCTGGCAGGCGGTGGATTACCGGTTGGGCGCGGCCGATGCCGTGCTCGGAGCGCCACTCGAAATCGGACTGCCGGCCGGCGCCGACCGCGTTCGCGTCCAATACCGCACGACGCCCGAAGCGTCCGGGCTGCAATGGCTGAGAGCGGAGCAAACGGCAGGCAAAAGCCAACCTTTCCTGTTCAGCCAGTCGCAGGCGATCCATGCACGGAGCTGGGTGCCGTTGCAGGACACGCCCGCCGTCCGCTTTACTTTCACCGCCCGAATCAGAACGCCGGCCGGTCTCAAAGCCGTGATGGGCGCCGAAAACGACGCTGCCGACCATGACGGCGATTACCGCTTCACGATGAACCAGCCGGTCCCGTCGTATCTGCTGGCGCTGGCGGTCGGCGACCTGTCGTTCAAACCGCTTGGCCCGCGGACCGGCGTTTACGCCGAACCTTCGATGCTCGACGCCGCGGCCGCCGAATTCGCCGCCACTGAAGACATGGTCACGGCCATCGAGCGGCGCTTCGGATCCTATGCCTGGGGGCGTTACGACCTTTTGATCCTGCCGCCGAGTTTTCCATTCGGCGGCATGGAAAACCCGCGCCTGTCGTTCATCACCCCGACCGTGATTGCCGGCGACAAGAGCCTGGTGTCACTGATCGCCCACGAGCTGGCGCATTCCTGGTCGGGCAACCTGGTCACCAACGCCACCTGGGGCGACCTGTGGCTCAACGAAGGCTTTACGACCTACCTCGAACGGCGCATCGTCGAGGATCTCTTCGGCGCCCGCCAAGCGGGTATGGAAGCGGTGCTCGGCTATCGCGACCTGGCCGCCGAAATCGGCAAAAAGTCAGAGGCCGACACGGCGCTCAGCGTCGATCTTGCCGGCCGCGATCCCGACGACGGTTTCAGCGATATCCCCTACGAAAAAGGCCGGCTGTTTCTCGCCTGGCTGGAGCAGTGTTTCGGGCGCGCGGCGTTTGACCGCTGGCTGAAAGACTACTTCGCGCGCCACCGCTTCCAGACGATGACCAGCGCCGCGCTGCTTCCTGAACTCGAAGATCACCTGCTCGCCGCCGCCCCCGGTGTCGTGACAATAGACCAGATCCGCGAATGGATCTATGGCACCGGCCTGCCGGATTTCCACCCGGTACCGGTTTCAGCCGCTTTCGAGCCGATCGATGCGGCGCGGCACGACTTCACCGCCGGCCGACTCGCCGCCGCGGATATACCGGCCGGCGCCTGGTCCACACAGGAATGGCTATATTTCCTCGACGGTTTCGGCGACGGTCTGGATGCTGCCCGGATGGCCGAACTGGACCGGGCCTTCGAACTGACCGCCAGCGGCAACAGCGAAATCGCCCACCGGTGGCTGAAACACGCGATCCGCGCCGGTTACCGGGCGGCGGACGATCGTTTGCAACACTACCTGATCGGTATCGGGCGGCGTAAACTGATCGTCCCGCTGTACGAGGAACTGCTCAAGACGGCGGCCGGCCGGGAACGCGCCGCGACGATCTACGCCCAAGCCCGCAACGGCTACCATCCGGTGGCCCAAGTGACGATCGACAAGCTGTTCCAGACCGGCGAGGGCGGGTGAGCCGCCACCGATTTTGTGATCGAAATCGGGTTCCGGCGGTCTTACTGCCGATCACCGGACCGGTCCCGTCCCGGACCTGGATGCCGGGCAACGAAAATAGCAAAGCGTACCCAATAGTTGCATAAATGTAAGCATGGCCCAAGATTCAACGAACGGCGCCCCGCCCGCCGTGATCGAACTGAACGATGTGACGTACTACCGCGACCGGCGGCGGATACTGCACCGCGTCTCGATGCGCGTCGCGCGCGGTCGGATCACGGCGCTGATGGGACCGAGCGGTGTCGGTAAAAGCACGGTGCTGAAACTGGTCACCGGCCAGTTGCGCCCAAGTTCCGGCACCGTGACCGTCAACGGTCGCGACGTCAACCGGCTCACCGGCGGCGAATTGAAACGCCTCAGGCGCAGCATCGGCGTTTTGCTGCAAAACGGCGCGTTGTTCACCGACCTCACCTGTTTCGAGAACGTAGCGCTGCCGCTGCGCGAACACACCCGGCTCGCCGAATCGTTGATCCGCACCATCGTGCTCGGCAAACTGCACGCCGTCGGCCTGCGCGGCGCCCAGGGCCTTCTGCCCCGCGAGTTGTCTGGCGGCATGGCGCGTCGCGTGGCGCTGGCCCGCGCCATCGCCCTCGACCCGGCGGTGGTCCTCTACGACGAACCGCTCGCCGGGCTCGACCCGATCTCGCTCGCCGCCGCGATGCGGCTGATCAAAACCTTCAACCAAGCGCTCGGTCTGACCAGCGTCGTGATCACGCACAATGTCGAAGAGATGCAGCAGCTCGCCGATGACGCCTACTTGCTGATCGGCGGCGAGATCGCCGCCTCCGGCACTCCGGAGGAACTGGCCGCCAACCCGTCGCCGCTGGTCCGGCAATTCATCCGCGGCGAGCCGGACGGTCCGGTGCCGTTCCATTATCCGGCACCCGACATCGCCGCCGATCTGTTCGAGTCCGCCGCATGAACGGCGCCCCCGGCTTGTTCGCCGCGCCGTGGGCCGAACCGCTGCGCAACCTCGGTCGCGCCGGACTGTTCCTGCCGCGCATCGTCGGCTGCCTGCGCCCCTGGCCCCGGCAGATCGCCGAGATTCTGCGCCAGACGTATTTCGTCGGCCTCCGCTCGCTGGTCATCATCATGACCGGCGGGGTGTTCGTCGGCCTCGTTCTGGCCTTGCAGACCTACGACGTGCTCAGCGATTTCGGTGCCGTCGAATCGGTCGGCACGGTGCTCGGCAAATCGCTGTATCGCGAACTCGGTCCGGTGCTCGCCGCGCTGTTGTTCGCCGGCCGCGCCGGGACCTCGATCACCGCCGAAATCGGCTTGATGAAAGCCACCGAACAACTCGACGCCCTGGAACTGATGGCCATCGATCCGGTCGAGCGCATCGTGCTGCCGCGCTTTGTTGCCGCCCTGCTCGCCCTGCCGGCGCTGACGGTGATTTTCGAACTTTTGGCGATCCTCGGCGGCTACGGCTACGCCGTGCTGTGGATGGGGCTGGACAACGGCATTTACTGGGGTAACATGCAGGCCAATGTCGATCTGCTGTCCGAATTCCTCCCCGGCTTCGCCAAATCGATCGCCTTCGGCGGCATCTGCGGCCTGATCGCGGTCTATTACGGCTACTTCTGTCGCGCCACCGGCGAAGGCGTCGGCATCGCGACGACGCAAACGGTGATCATCAGCTCGATATTGGTCCTGATGTTCGATTTCATTCTTTCCGCTTTTTCACTAAACCTGATTTGACGGGGGTCCGGATGCGCACCTCACACACGATCGAATTCACTTCCGGCCTGTTCCTGCTGCTCGGTATCGCCGCGCTCATGGTGCTCGCCCTGCAATCCACCGACATGGGCGGCGTGCTGCGCGAAGGCAGCTACCGGATCAGCGCCCGTTTCGGTAACATCGGCGATCTGAAAGTCCGCGCCCCGGTGTCGATGGCCGGCGTCACAGTCGGCAGCGTCGAATCGATCGAACTCGATCCGGCGACGTTCGAGGCAATCGTCACGATGCGCATCAGCACGCGCTTTTCGGAGGTTCCGGACGACACTTCGGCCAGCATTTTCACCAAAGGCGTACTCGGCGATCAGTACGTCAGCCTCGAGGCCGGCGGTTCGCCGGTCACGCTAAGCGACGGCGACGAACTGTTCGTCACGCAATCGGCGGTGGTGCTCGAACAATTGATCAGCAAATACCTTTTCAACAGCGACGACAAAAAAGAGGACGACAAGAAATGAAAAACGGCATCAAGACACTGTGCGCCGGGCTGGCGGTGCTCGGCGTGGCAGCCGGAGCGGGACACGCCACCGATTTGAATCAGGCGCCGGATGCGATCATCGAGCAGATCAGCGACGATCTTCTGACCGACCTCGACCAGAACCGCGAGTTTTATCGTCAGAACCAGGCGGCGCTGGAAGAATCGGTACGCCAGCATTTTCTGCCGGCGATCGACATGCCGTTCGCCTCGCGCCTGATCCTCGGCCGCGAAACGCGCAACTTGAAGCCCGCACAGGTCGACGAGTTCGCCACCGCTCTCAGCGACCTGTTGATCCGCCGTTACGCCGAGGCGCTGCTCGATTTCAAATCGCGCGATCAGATGAAAACCCTGCCTCTAGTCGCAGGGCAAAGCGACAAGATGACCCGCGTGCGCACCCGCGTGCGGTTGAATACCGGGGTCGAAACGCCGGTCGATTACATCTTCCGCAAGACCCCGCAAGGCTGGATGGTTTTCGACGTCGTTATCGAAGGCATTTCATACGTCACCACCTACCGCAACCAGTTCGGCGAGGAAATCCGCCGCGACGGCTTCGACGCGGTGCTCGAACGGGTGCGCAAAGGCGAGGTCGAGACCGATTTCAGCAAGGACAAAGATGCCGGCGACGATGCTTGATTTCGAAGGTCACCGGCTGAAGTTGGCCGGCGACCTCAACTTTGCCGCCGTGCCCGCCGTTTGGCGGGCGATGCGGCGGCACTTGCAGCGCAGCGCGCCGCCGCGGATAATCGATCTGAGCGCCGTCCGGCAGGCCGATTCGAGCGCCTTGGCTTTGCTCGTCGAATGGTGCGCCCAGGCGTCACGCGGTAAGCGCGAATTGACGATCAGCGATGTCCCACCGACGCTGATCACGCTGGCAAAACTCAACGGTTTCGACCACTTATTGAATCTACAACCACGCGCCACCGACGATTGAACGGTGTGCCGTCTGGGGAGAAATCATGAAAAAACTGCTGCCTGCCCTGTCGCTCGTCGCTCTGCTCGGCGCCTGCGCCACCGACCCGTCGCTGCGCTCGCCCGACCCGGCCGATCCGTGGGAGGGGTTTAATCGCAACGTCTATGCGATGAACCGCACGCTCGACAAAGCCATCGTCAAGCCGGTAGCCCAGGGCTACAAGGCGGTGATGCCCCAACCGCTGCGCCAGGGCATCAGCAACGGTATGCGCAACCTGCGCGCCCCGGTGACGCTGGTTAACGAATGGTTGCAGGGTAAATTTTCCGAATCGGCAACGACGCTCGGCCGTTTTCTGCTCAACAGCATCTTCGGCATCGGCGGACTGTTCGACGTCGCCAGCCGCGAGGGCATTCCCGAATACGACGAGGATTTCGGCCAGACCTTCGCCGCTTGGGGCTGGAACAACAGCAACTACCTGGTCATCCCGTTCCTCGGCCCTTCGACGCTGCGCGACGGCGTCGGCTTGGTGCCGGAAATCTGGACCAGCGGCGTCAGCATCATCTCCCGCTACGCCGACGTCACCTGGTTCATCGGCGTCGATGTGATCAACCTGCGCTACGAACTGTTGCCGCAAGAAGACACCCTCAAGGACGCCTCCGACGAATACCTGCTGGTCCGCGACGCCTACTTGCAACGCCGCGAATTTCTGATCACCGACGGCGAGAGTGAACTGCCCGATTACGACGAATACCTGTTCGACGAAGAAGAGTTCGAGGAAGACGAATCCGCCGACGCCGGCGATCAATAACCCAGTGGTTAGCAGCGATCAATCGCCGGCACGATATACCGGATAGAGCCGGTAACGCTGGTCGAAATACGGGGTTTGTTCGTAGAACCAGTGCAGCCGGGCGACGGGGTCGGCGGCGAAGCCGGGATCGGCGAGCAGTTTTTGTTGGAAGCGTTCGCGGAGCGCTTCGTCGGCGGCGAGCATCCGTTCGGCCTCCGGTTCCATCGCATAACGCTCGAAGTATTCAGTCGGCTGGAGAATTTCGGCCAGATAACCCCATTGGAAAAAACTGTCGGGCGACGCCGGTTCGAGGAGCAGCGCCGCGAGCGTGCCGAGCGATTGGCGGGTGTCGATGCGAAAAGATCCGGCCGGCAGTTCGACGCTCGCTGTTTCCAGTTGCGGCATCCCGGCGCTATACCGCGCCCGGCCCTCGAACGGCGTGTTGGCGGTATCGAGCGCCGCCTCGGGCAGGCGGTAACGTTCGACTTTGAGCCGGCGCGGTGCATCGAGCACATCGACCACAATCCCCTGCTGGCGCAGTTTGTCGGCGAGCGGATACCAGGCGGGCGGGATGTAGTAAAAATCCGGCACGCCGGCCGCCACCACCGGCTGATCCATGATTTTCAGCGGAATCCGCTCGCTGACCGGCTCACCGCTCCAGCGCACCTCCGGTTGGCCGCTGATGGGTGAGAGTTCGAGACGCGACCGAATCCCGAGAAAATCGATCTCGCCACCCGCCTCGCCCGCGGCGAAAGTCAACGGCACAGTCGCGCGCTCGGCATAGCGATCGGCGGTCACTGCCTGGCGCAGAGCCTGGCGCTCGTCACCGGCGATGCGCAATACTTCGGCAAGCAGCACGTAGGTGCCGAGGACGCGCTGGCGGTACGGTTTCAAAGAATGGTTTTCGACCAGGATCGACGGCAGGTGGCGGGCGTCGCCCCAACCGTTGGAAAAGCGCGGTCCGGCCGTCCAACTCAGCATGCCGTCGGCCATGTCGCGGCCGTTGGCGGCAAAGATCAGCGGACCGGGGATGTGCCCGGCACCGCTAAGCGCGGCGTTGACCGCCGGCCGGAGACGTTGATCGAGCCAATCGGCGATGTGCGGCGACCAGCCGTGCGGGCCGTTCCAGCCGTAAGTGATGTCGTATTGGTAATCGGCGCCGTCGGTAACGTGCAGGTCGAGGTACAGGTCGGGCTGCCAGAGATTGACGGTGCGCACCAGGGCGCCGATCTCCTCCGTTTCGAGCTTGGCGAAATCGCGGTTCAGGTTCAGGTTGCGGCCGTTCGTCCGCCAGCCCATCTCCTCCGGCCCGCGCTGGTTGACGCGGCCGTAGGCAGTGAAACGCTCGTGGCCATCGACGTTGAGGATCGGAACGAAAAGCCAAGTCGCCTTGTCGAGCAAGGCGGCCTGCCGGCGCTCGGCGGTCAGGTCGCGGAGCAGCATCAATCCGGCGTCCTTGCCGTCGATTTCTCCGGCGTGGATGCCGCCGTGCGCCAGGACGACGGCGCGGCCGGAGGCGGCGATCTTTTCCGGATCGGTGAGTCCGTCCCGATCGGCGATCGCCATCCGGATCTCACGGCCCTCCGCACTCCGGCCGATCGACACCACGTTCAATTCGGGAAAAGCCGCGGCCAGCCGCTCGAGCCAGGCCATGGTTTCGGTGTACCGCGGCGTCGTGGTCAGGCCACTCGTTTCCGCTGGCGTGATCCACGGATCCTCGGGCGGGGCAAGCAGCCTTTCGCTGGCGCCGTTCCACGGCCGCACCGGCGGCAAGGCAAGGTCATCGGCGGCCGAGGCCGTAAAGTGCACAGCCGAGACAACCACGGCGGCCGCCAGCGTGGCGGGGCGAAGGAAGCGGCGGAGGGGCGAAAAAAAATCGGACGTGAAAAAATCGAACATCAGGGATTCCTGGTCGGTGGCACAAATGCGTCAGGCTATCATGTTGCACCCGTCGCATGATCGACAGTCTATGCTTCAAGCCCGTTCCCGCCGGCGGCGAAGACCGCCACATTCGAGCCGCCTCCGCTGGCGGCGCCGGCTCGTGTGGATTCTGGCCCTGCCCTGGCTCGCCACGGCGCTCGTCATCGTCGCCTTACGCTGGCTGCCGCCGCCGGTCACCTCGTTTATGCTGCAATCGCCGATCGAACCGGTGGATTACCGCTGGGTCGATTGGCCGGACATCTCCCCAGCGCTCCGCTTGGCCGCCGTCGCCGCCGAGGACCAGCGTTTCGTTCAACACCACGGCTTCGATATCGACGCCATTTCCAACGCCATCGCCGACCAGCGGCGGCGGCGCGGCGCTTCGACGATCAGCCAACAGGTCGCGAAGAACCTGTTTTTGTGGCCGGGTGGCGGCTATTTCCGCAAGAGCCTCGAAGCGGGGTTGACGGTGCTCCTCGAAGCGGCGCTACCCAAACGGCGGATACTCGAGATCTATCTCAATATCGTCGAATTCGGCCCGGGGATATACGGCGCCGAAGCTGCGGCCCACCGCTATTTCGGAACCAGCGCCCGGCATCTGACGAGCCACCAGGCCGCTCTGCTCGCCGCTGTCCTGCCGAGTCCGAGACGTTACAACCCGGCCGACCCGAGCCCCTACCATCGCCGCCGGGCGGCCTGGATCGAAGCCCAGATGCGCCACCTCGGACCCGGCTGGCTGGCCGCGCTCCAATAACCCGGCTCACCCCAATCAATCAAACGCACCCCAGCCCCCACCATTCCCGCCCGCCTGTGCCGGCACGACAGACAGGCGCAAGCCAGCAGAACCGGGACCGTCATCGGCAGCAGTCATCGGCAACAGGTGAAAACGCCGCCGGCGGTTTGGTTATGATGCGTTCTTTTCGGCCCGCCTCCCGGAGGATGACACTGTGGACGATCGACGCACGAATCGAACTCCGACGCTCGCCCGCTGGGTCGACGAGGTGGCATCGCACACGCAGCCCGAGCGCGTCCACTGGTGCAACGGCTCGGCTGAGGAATTCGCCGCCCTGACCGCCGAAATGACGGCGGCCGGCACGTTGCTCGCACTGAATCCGGATACCCACCCGCGTTGTTTCCTGCACCGCTCGGATCCCAATGACGTGGCCCGCGTCGAACACCTGACGTTCATCTGCACCCGCCGCGCCGAGGACGCCGGGCCCAACAACTACTGGCGCGAGCCCGGCGAGATGCGGGCCATGATGACCGCCCTGTTCGCCGGCTGCATGCGCCGCCGGACACTGTACGTCGTCCCGTACTGCATGGGCCCGGAAGGCTCACCGTATGCGCGCTACGGTGTCGAATTGACCGACAGCCCCTACGTTGTGGCCAACATGTATCTGATGACCCGGGTGGGCGACGCCGCCCGGCGGCGGATCGAAGCCGGCGCGGCATTCGTCCGCGGCATCCATTCGACCGGCACGCTCGACCCCAAACGGCGGTTTATCGTCCATTTCCCCGAAAGCCGCGAAATCATGAGCTTCGGCTCGGGCTACGGCGGCAATGCCTTGCTCGGCAAAAAATGTCACGCCCTCAGAATCGCGAGCTGGCAGGCACGCGACGAGGGCTGGCTCGCCGAGCACATGCTGCTGATGGGCGTCGAATCGCCGGACGGCGAGGTGCACTACATCGCCGGCGCCTTCCCCTCGGCCTGCGGCAAAACCAACCTGGCGATGCTGGTCCCGCCGGCCGCCTACCGCGGTTGGAAAATCCACACCTTAGGCGACGACATCGTCTGGTTGCATCCCGGCGACGACGGACGGCTGTGGGCGATCAATCCCGAGGCCGGGTTTTTCGGTGTCGCGCCCGGCACCGGCAGCCGGACTAATCCCAACGCCGTGTCGATGTTGCACCATGACACGATCTTCACCAATACCGCGCTGACCGCCGACGGCCGGCCGTGGTGGGAAGGGCTGGACGAAGGCGCGCCGGCATACGACTGGCAAGGCCGGCCGTACTCGCCCGGCAGCGGCCCGGCGGCCCACCCCAACTCCCGCTTTACGGTGTCGATCAAGCAATGCCCCAGTTACGATTCCCGCGCCGAAGATCCGGGCGGCGTGCCGCTCAGTGCCATTCTGTTCGGCGGCCGGCGCGCGGCGCTGGCGCCGCTCGTGCTCGAAGCCGGCGATTGGACGCACGGCGTGCTGCTCGGTGCCGGCATGGCCTCGGAAACCACCGCCGCGGCGACCGGCGAGGTCGGTGTGGTGCGCCGCGACCCGATGGCAATGCAACCGTTTTGCGGCTACCACTTCGGCGATTACTGGGCGCACTGGCTCGCTGTCGGCGAGCGTCTCAGCCGGCCGCCGGGAATCTATCAGGTGAACTGGTTCCGCAAAGATGACAACGGCCGCTTTCTATGGCCCGGCTTTGGCGAGAACCTCCGGGTCCTGGAATGGATCATCGGCCGCTGCCGCGGGTCCGCCGCAGCGCAATCCACCCCGGTCGGGCACGTGCCGGCGGCCGGCGCCTTGCAGACCGCCGGTCTCGATCTGCCGGCCGGCACCATCGACCGACTGCTCAACATCGACCCGGCGGCCTGGCAGGAAGAATTCGCCGCGATCGGCCGCCATCTGGCGCAATACGGCCTGCGGGTGCCGGACGCACTGCTCGACCGTCTGGCAACACTGCGCCAGGGGCTGCCGGCGCACTGAAGCGAACGGAAATCCCAACCGCGGCTTTCCCCCCAACCGCCCAGCCCTGGCAGGTTGTTGAAAAACGCCATCCTGGCGTTTTTCAACGTCGCTTGCGAAAGGCGCGACTTTCGCTGCGCTCCCGAAATCAGCCGCTAAGGAGCGCCTGATTTCGCCGGGNNGTTTTTCAACAGCCTGCTAGGGCGTAAAATGCCCGTTGTGAAATCCGCTCAGATCATCACGCTCGTCGAACGGCGCTGCGCCGAGCGCGGCTTGCGGCTGACTCCGCTCCGCCGCGAGGTGCTGCAACTGGTTGCCGCCGCCGGCGGACCGGTCAAGGCTTACGACCTGCTCGAACGGCTCGGCCGGCGCCGGACGTCGTCATCGGCGCCACCGACGGTCTACCGGGCGCTCGATTTTCTGCTCGCCCACCATTTCATCCACCGCCTCGAATCCCTCAACGCCTACATCTGTTGTGTCCAGCCCGACGACCGCCACGCGATCGGCCACAGCGGACAGTTTTTGATCTGCGAACGCTGCGCTCAGGTCACCGAGGTGCCGGCCGGCAATATCGCCGGCAGCGTCCGCGACGCCGCCAAACGCGAAGACTTCGCGCCGCGCAAGCAGGTGATCGAAGTGTACGGCGAGTGCCGGAAATGCCGCTCACCCAAAACCCGCCGACCGATGCGTCGCGCGGCGGCGCGGGCCTGATCGGGCCCAGCGGACGCCGGACACCGGCGGCCGAAACCGCGCTCGACCCATGGCCGGCGGTAAGGAACTTCCGCTTGACGCTGTCTTCGAAATGAAGATGAGACAGCTTCTCATCCTGCCCTTCGTATGGCTCATCTCCTGCACCACCAGTGCGGCGGATCCGGAACCCATTTTCGCGCCGCCGCCCGTCTGCGGAACGCAGACCAAAGCCGCACCGCCGGCTGAAGACGAAGCGCCCACCGCCCAGCCCAAAAACGGCGCCGAAAACGATGAACCAAGCCGCCCGCCACCTTCACCACGACCCGCCGGGCTCGCCGACTATGCCATTCGCGCGCTCAACGGCGGCGGCTTCGAAGTGCGTGCCGCGATCGACATCGCCGCGCCGCGGACACTGGTCCGCGAAACGCTGACCGATTGCGGCGAGGCGTTCCGCTACATGCCCGGCTTGCGCCTGTGCAAGGTGCTCGACAACGGCCCGGACTTCGACGTTACGCGCCACAAAATCAAGCGTTACTGGCTGTTGCCCGGCGCCGATTTCATTTTCCGCGCCCAGTACCATCTGCCCGACCGCATCGACGTCGAACTGGTCGAGGGGAACCTGCGCCGCCTCGAAGCGCGCTGGTCATTTTGCGCGCTCGACGAGGCAGCGACCCGGCTGGTGTACCAGGCAAGCATCGAGGCCGGCTGGTATGTGCCGAGGCGCAGCGAGCGCCGCGCGCTCAAACGCGACTTGCCGGAAATGCTGCGCCGCATGAAAGCCCAAAGCGAAGCGCGCCGGGCGATGCTCGCGGCACCGCCGGATGAGACGTCGCATCGAGTCGATACCATCGATAAGACTTCGAACCGACTCTAACCGGTTGTTGAAAAACGCCATCCTGGGGTTGTGAGACGCCGCGCGGTACACTACGGCGCGTTGCCTGCTGACCGGAGTTCCCCGATGACCCTCGTGCCCCGCCCCCACATGGCCTGGCTGCCGATATTGTTCAGCGTTTCGCTGGCGGCGGCCGAGGTGCCCGATCTGACAACGATGATGGCCGACCCGGACTGGATCGGCCCGCCGGTCGAAAGCGCCTGGTGGGCGCTCGACGGTGCGGCGGTGTATTACCGTGTCAAGCGAACCGGCGAGACCCTGCGCGACACGCACCAGATCGCCTTGTCCGACGGCACCGACGAAGTGCTCGATCCCGCGGCGCTGGCGACCATCGACGGACCGCAACCGGTTTTCAATGCGACGCACACCGCCGCGGTATTCGAACGCGACGGCGATGTGCTGCTCCGCGACCTCGCGACCGGCCGCCTGCGGCGCCTGACCGGCAGCGCCGGCACCGAATCGGCCGCGGCTTTCGATGCCACCGGCCGCGCCGTGCACTATTTCAACGGCGGCCAATGGTGGTCCTACGATCTGGATGCCGGTTACGCCCGGCAATTGACAAATCTGCAATTCAAAGAAGACCCCCTGGCCGCACCTGAGGACGAGCTGGCAAAAACCCAGTTGCGGCTGTTCACGACGCTGGCCGAGAAAGAGAAAGACGCTAAGAGCGCGGCTGCCGCGCAGGCCGCAACCGCCGCCGCCGACCCGGGCCGGCCGGCGACCCCGTGGTACCTCGGCGGCGAATGGCTGCCGGCCGGCGGCCCCGGCGACGACGCCGCGGGTTTGGGCCGGGCGAGCAACCTGTCGCCCGACGGCCGCTGGTTAGCTCTGGTCGTCCAAAAAGCCGGCGCCGACCGGGGACCCAGCGGCAAGATGCCGAACTACGTCACGGTGTCGGGTTACGTCGAAATCGAGGACGTCCGCACCCGGGTCGGACGCCAGGCACCGGCGCCGCAACGGCTCTGGCTGCTCGATCTCGAAAAGCGCGTCAAACATGAATTGGACGTTGCGGACCTGCCCGGCATCGCCGCCAACCCCCTGGCGTTTCTCGAGCAGCAAACGACGGCGCAAAGCACAGCTCGAAAGACGGCGAACAAACCGGCTGAACGAGACGAACCGCGCGGCCTGATCGTCATGGATCTCGAATGGAACCGGGCGGGGACTTATCTTGCCGTCGAAATGCAATCCATCGACAACAAGGACCGCTGGCTGGCGGTCGCCGCTCCCGGCGACGCAAAACTCAAGGCGCGCCACCGGCTGCACGACGACGCCTGGATCAACTGGGATTTCAACGATTTCGGCTGGCTGAACGACGATCGCACCTTGTGGTTTTTGTCCGAGGAAAGCGGTTACAGCCATTTCTACACCGTCGATGCCGAACGCGGCCGGGCGCGGCAGAGGACCGAAGGCGACTTCGAGGTGATGGCCCCCGAGCGGGCGCCGGGCAGCGACGTTTTTTACCTGCTCAGCAACCGCGCCCAGCCCACCGAATACGACCTCTACCGCCTCGATCTCGAAGACGATACGCTGCGCCGCCTGACCGAACTCAAAGGGGTCGAGGATTTCGTGCTCAACGCCGCCGGCAGGCAACTGTTGATCCGTTATTCGTCGAGTTATCTGCCGATGCAACTCGCCCTGTTACCGGCCGCGGGCGGCGAGGTGCAAGCGCTGACCGATACCCGTACGGCGCAGTACCGCGCCATCGACTGGCAGGCGCCGGAATACGTCGCCGTACCTTCGACCCACGGCGCGCCGCAGCCGATCTGGTCCAAGTTCTATCCGGCGCGCACGGGCCCGGGGCCGCGCCCGGCGGTGTTGTTCGTCCACGGCGCCGGTTACACGCAAAACACCCACCACCGCTTTCCATATTATTTCCGCGAGCAGATGTTCCACAATCTGCTGACCGCCCGCGGCTATCACGTGCTCGATATGGATTACCGCGCCAGCAAAGGGTACGGCCGCAACTGGCGCGGTGCGATCTACCGCCGCATGGGGCACCCCGAACTTGAAGATCTACTCGACGGCGTCCAGTGGCTGCTCGATGTGCAGGGCGCCGACGCCGGGCGGATCGGGGTCTACGGCGGCTCCTACGGCGGCTTCATGACGCTGATGGCGCTGTTCCGCGCCCCGGAAACGTTCAAGGCCGGCGCCGCACTCCGGCCGGTCACCGACTGGGCGCATTACAACCACGGCTATACCTCGCGGATACTCAATACGCCAGAACGCGATCCGCAGGCCTATCGCAGCAGTTCGCCCATCGAATACGCCGCGGGACTCCAAGGCCATCTGCTGATCGCCCACGGCATGCTCGACGACAACGTGTTTTACCAGGATTCGGTGCGTCTGGCGCAACGGCTGATCGAGTTGGAAAAAGAAAACTGGGAACTGGCCTCCTACCCGCTTGACCCGCACGGCTTTATCCACGCCGCGAGCTGGCTCGACGAATACCGGCGGATTCTGAAGCTGTTCGAGACCACACTCGGCGACCGGCGACCGGCGTCTTGAACGCCGGCAGCCTGTTCTCCCTTGCCGCCCCGGGTCATCGAGGTTAACCCAATAGTTGCATANNTTGCGTTCCCGACGCATTTGTCGGGGAATCGGACAAGCTGCACTCGCCAGCTTGACCGAGAATTCCGGGAATCTATGCAACAATTGGGTTAAGCTTCCTTTTCGTAGAACTGAAATGAGTGACGATGAACAACCCTCAAAAGCCGGATGACGCGGCGACCAAAATAGAGGCCCACAACCTGGCGACGCAGCGTTTCATCGATCTGGCCAACCAGATGGTCGGCGACGGTCTGGAGCGGCAACTCGTCTCGGCGGCGCTGATGAGCGCCTCCGGCATTTATTCGACTTACATCGCTGCCGGCAACGAAGGGTTTCTGCAATCTTCCGGCGTCGATCGGGTCAGTGAAATCTTCCGCCGCAACCTGGCCTATATCCAGGAGCGCAAAAAAGAGGAATTGACTGCCAAGGGCCTATACAAGCCCGAAGCGGCCGCCGAATCCTGATCTTCGGTCCGGGCAAACCCGGAGGCGTTCTCGCCGCTGCCTGCCCGGCCGGGCTCAGGCGCCGCTGGCGGCGCGCTCCTTTTCCAGAAAATCCAGGCTCTCGGCCGCGTGCCGGGCGTGCGGGATGACGATAGAGCCGCCGACCATCAGCGCCACGGCCAGCGCGTCATCGAGTTCGGGGCGTGTGCAGCCTTCCTCGACGCAGCGTTCGAGGTGGTAATCGATGCAATCATTGCAGCGCAGCACCAGCGACGCCACCAAACCGAGCAATTCCTTAGTTTTGGCCGGCAGCGCGCCGGGCGCGTAAACCGTTTTGTCGAGGCCGAAAAACCGCTTGATCGCCAGATTGTCGGTCGCCAATACTTTGACGTTGCCGGCGGCGCGGCGGGCGCGAAACGCTTCGAAAGGATGGGTCATGGCGGGAGCGGATGGTGAATGGGGTGAGGATAGGCGAAGATCATAACGCGGTCAGGCATCGAAAAACCGCATGATCTCGTCACGCCGGGCGTAAGCGTCCTCGCGCCCCATTTGCAGCAGCGCTTCGCAAAACGGTTTTTCGAACAGCAGATAACTCGGCATGCGCGTCCCGGCGCCCCAGGCGCCGATGCTGCTGAGCAGATAACGCACGGTGGACGGCATCCGGTGGGCATGGGCCGCCGACAGGGCGCGCAGGTCGCGGGTCGGACGCAGGAGCAGCACCCGGATCGGCTTGAGCGGCGTCTCGACCGCCTTGTCGACCGGCAACAAACTCAAAGTGTGATTGATCCGGTTGAGGCGTGCCAGGTCGGCCTGCAGGTTATCCATGAAAATGATATCCAGCATATGAGCGCCGATCTCGCCGAGGCCCGGATAGTCGGCCGCTTTCGGTTCAGGATCGGGGTGCTCATCGCGCGTGCCGATAATCAAAAGTTTGCGTGCCCCAAGATGGATCGCCGGACTGAGCGGCGCGGTCTGGCGCAAGCCGCCGTCGCCGAAATATTCATAGCCGATGCATTCGGCCGGAAACAGCAGCGGCAGCGAGGCCGACGCCATCAAGTGCGCGACGCCAATCTGCGCCGGCCGGCCGAGACGCCGCGGCCGGAGCCACGGGACGATGTCGTCCGTGCCCTGGTAGAAACTGATCGCGGCACTCGTCGTGTACCCCGAAGCGGTCACCGCCAGGGCGTGCAGCGCCCCGGCGGCAATCGCCTCGGCGATGCCATCGGACTTAAATTCACTCTCCAGCAGCCGGCGCAGCGGCGCGTTGTCGAGCAGTGAACGCGGCTTGAAGGGCCCGCGACCGCCGGTCAGCAGCGTGCTCAGCCAACAGAAACCGCTTTTCAGCACAGCCCCAAGGTCGGTCCGGTAGATCTGGTGGCAGGCCATGTTCGACCAGAAATACTCGAGCCGCGACAAGCCGTGCATGAAACGCCCGGCGTGGCTGGCCAGCACCCCGGCATTGATCGCCCCGGCCGAAGTGCCGGTGATAATCGGAAACGGATTCGCCGGTTCGCCGCGCATCTCCATGATCGCCTCCAAGGCACCGACCTGGTAGGCGGCCCGCGCCCCGCCGCCGGGCAGCATCAGGGCACAACTAGGACACTCGGGCTGGTTCATGCTGCACTCCGGAATAGCAGGTTGTTGAAAAACGCCATCCTGGCGTTTTTCAACAGCCTGCTAGGATCGCTGGCCGGCCAAGACGCGGTTTTTGACCACCGGGCAAGCAGGCGGTACCGGCGGCAACGACAAAAGACCGCCCGCCCGGCGGTGCCCGTTCGGACTTGATACCACAAAACGACCGGCGGCGCGACTTGCGTCTACCCCAGGGGTCTGCGAAGATACATAAGATACCGGCGTCCGGCGGCGAGGCCCTGCCGCCGGCGGTTCCCGCGGGGGCGCACCCAGTGGCAGCGCCCAGCGGTGAAAAGCCGGTGATGAAAGCCCGGTGATGAAAGCCCAGTGATGAAAGCATTCCCCAGGAATTCCGGTCATGAGGAACACGGCCGAAAGGCAACGCCGTTTTGACGCTCTGGCGCGGCAATACGCCAACGACCTCTATCGCTACGCGTTGTGGTTGTGCGGCGATCCGACCCAGTCGCATGATCTGGTACAGGAGACCTTTTTGCGGGCCTGGCGGGCGCTCGACAGTCTGAAAGAGCAGAAAGCCGCCAAAGGCTGGCTGATCACGATCCTGCGCCGCGAACATGCGCGGGGATTCGAGCGTAAGAGTCTGCCGACGACCGACATCGACGATGTCGTGATCGCCGACGACGGCGAAATGGCGCCGGACGACCAGGCCGAGGTGCACTTGCTGCGACAGGAAATCGCCAAGTTGCCTCAAAAATACCGCGAACCGCTGCTCCTCCAGGTGATCGGCGGTTACAGTTGCGAGGAAATCTCCGAACAACTCGGTCTCAGTAAAAGCGCGGTGATGACCCAATTGTTCAGGGCCCGTGAAAAGTTGAAAGCAGTCCTGAACGCCAGCGATGGAACGACGAGCAATGTCCATGAACTATCTTGAATTCAAACGCCAACTGATGGTCGATCCCTACACCCGGGATGCGGCGTTTCAAGAGGCGAAAACGAGAGACCCGCAGTGCGCCCGCGCGGCGCGCGCGACGCTGGCTTTCGAGCAGAAACTGCGCGCCGCGCTGAACGTCGGCGTCCCCGGCGGCCTGGCCGAACAGATCATCCTGCACCAGTCGCTGCAAGCCGCCCGCCGGCCCGTCTGGCCGCAGGCGCTGGCCGCCAGCTTTGCCGCTGCGCTCCTGACTTTCGGTCTTTTGACCTGGATGCACCAGCGTGAAATCGACGAGTTCCGCACCTTCGTCGCCGAGCACTGGAACAAGGACGGTAGCGAAATCCTCAGCCGCGCGACCAGCGGCGTGCCGGTCGATGCCGCCGAGTTCCGCGCCGTCCTCGCCGCCGCCGGCCTCGATGCCGACGAAGCGCTGACCCGGCAGGTGGCCTATGCCAAAAACTGCCAGACCCCGAAGGGCCTGGGCGTCCACCTGGTGCTGCGCACCGCCGAGGGCCTGGTGACCGTGTTCTACGCACCGGACCTGAACAGCCGCAAAGCGCGCGAAATGACCGTCGATGACTTGAGGACGCTGCTCGTCGGCTTGCAGGACGGCAGCATCGCGGTACTCGGCAAAACCGAGGCGGGCATCGGCGAGGCACGCGAGACGGTGGCCCGGTCATTCAAACCGCTGGCCACGACGCGGACCTGACCGCTCAAAAATCCCCCCAATACGAATCGTTCGTCAGGCGGCGGAGCAAGGATGCACCGCCGCCGCGAATTCATCGCGGTTTGACGATTCTCCGGCTGACGGCGCGGGCGACGATGCGCAATCGATCGCGCAACGGGAAGCGTCCCAGCACCGTTTTGACGACCCCCTGTGTGAACCGCGTGCGCTTCGCATACTCGATCCGGACATCGACGACGACCGGCCGTCCCGTATCGGCGACGGCGAACGCTTCGCCGATTACCGCAACAAGTGCCTTGTCATTGTCGAGCACCAGATAAGCGGCGCCGGTCGCCTCGGCGATGCCCGCCAGGCGCACCTCGCCGAGGACGGTGCAGGTCTTGCGGTTGTATGGAATCTCCTGGCCCTGGGCGATCTGCGACAATTCGCCGTCGTTGAAGACGAAAATCACGACCCCGGCGCCGTAACTGGCGGCGGTCGTCAGTTCCATCCCGGTCATCAAAAACGCGCCGTCGCCGACGATGCCGACGACCCGCCGGGCAGGCTGGGCCAGCTTGGCGCCGATCGCCGCCGGCACGCAGTACCCCATCGCGTTGAAATCGGTCGGGCAGACCAAGGTTCGCGGCGTGACGACCGAAAATAGTTCGGCGGTCAGATAGGTGTGGTTGCCGTCGTCGACGGTGACGATCGCGTCGTCGTCGAGCGCCTGGCGCAGGGCATCGAAAAAGCGCAGCGGATTGACCCGCTCGCTGTCGAGCGCCAGCCACTCGTCACGGTACGCCTGCTTGTCCCGGGCGATCTCAGCCGCAACCTCCCGGCGCCGCGCCCCAGCGTCGATTCCCGCGGCCTGCAGGTGGCGGCGCAAGGCCGGCAGCAAGACCCGGGCATCGCCTTCGAGCGCGATTTTCGCCGGGAAATTGCTCCCCAGAACCTCGCCGTCGATATCGATATGGACCAGGTTTTCAGGCACCCGGCAGCCGAAACTGCCGGTTGGAATCTCGGCAAAACGGGTGCCGACTGCGAGCAACGCGTCGCCCTCGGCAAAGGCCCGTTCCGCTGCCGGCACCGCCGCTCGGCTGAAGCCCATCCCGGTATGCAACGGGTGCGTTGCCGGAAAAGCGCTCAGGCCCTGCAAAGTGGTACTGACCGGCGCGCCCAGGCATTCGGCGATGGCGATCGTGTCGCTGACGACATCGACGGCGCCCCATCCGACAAACAGCCCCGGACGGTGTGCTGCGGCGAGCAACTCGGCGGCGGCGACCAGTTGCGTCTCTTGCTCCGTGGTCAACTCCGGCAGAGCGGGCGGTGCGAAGGCCGGTATCGCCCCGGCTTCGCCTTTGACCAGTTGCACATTGACCGGAATTTCGACCATCACCGGCCCCGGACGGCCACTCACCGCGCAGCGGTAAGCGGCGAGGATCGCCGGGACGATTTCATCGTGGCGGCTGACTTTCCACGTCTGCTTGGTCAGGCTGGCGAGCAGCACGTGCTGGTCGATTTCGTGGATCTGGTAGCGATACCGAAGATCGGTTCGGATACCGCCGGTGATGACCAGAAGCGGGATGCCGCCAAGCCAGGCTTCGCCGATGCCGCTCAGGGCGTGCGTGATGCCGGCTGCCGGCACGGTCACCAGGGCACCGACCTTCCCGGCCGCCGTGCGACTGACCGCGTCGGCCATGAACGCGGCGCTCATCTCGTGCGTCACCAGCACCGGGGCGAGCTTCGCCGATTGGCCGAGTTCGTCGTAGATCTCGGTGTTGTGGACGCCGGGAATGCCGAAGGTATGGCTGATCGGCAAGCGTTCGAGTGCCTCGCGCACCAGCCGGGCGCCGGTTTTGGTGGAGCCGGGATTCATTTCATATCGCCTCTGTTCGCGTTGCTCAACCGGGCGACTGACGACGCCTGCCCGGATGATCGATGAGACTCAAACCACTTCAACGACCAGAGCCGGATCGAAATCGGGGTTCAGCGCCTGCGGGAAATAACCGCGCGGATTGCACAGGATCCTCGTTGCCGCGATCCGGTAATCATAACTGGTATGCGTATGGCCATGGATCCAGAGCCGCGGCTGGTAACGGCCGATCAGCGCTTCGAGGTCGCTGGCGTAAGCGGCACTGAGCAGGTCGCCGGCATAGCGCCCGGGCACCGAACGGGCGCTCGGTGCGTGGTGAGTCACCACCACCGTCGGCCCGGCGAACGGCTCAGCCAGCCGTTCTTCCAGCCAGGCGCGGGAGGCTTTATGCCGGCGATAAGCCGCGGCCGGGGTAAAAGCCGAGCCCTCTTCAGCGATCAAGTGGAAATCGTTCATCATCATCGCCGCCCGCAGCATCGCTAGTTCGCGCTCTACCTCGCCAAACAACGCGAAATCGGTCCACAACACGGCGCCGAGGACACGCACGCCGCCGATCTGCACTTCATCGTTGTCGAGCAAATGAACCGGTGGCGGCGTGGCGGCGCGCAGTTCGGCCAGCAGCGATAAATCCTGGCGGTAGAACTCGTGGTTGCCGGGCACATAGATGACCGGAATGTCTGCCGCCTGCCCGGCGAAGGCCAGCCCGCGATCGCCGACGCCGATATCGCCGGCCAAGACCAATACATCGGCTCCGACGTCCGGAACTGAAAAGGGGCCGAATTCGGTGTGCAGATCGCTGAGGATATGGAATTTCACGCGGCCAGATTACCTGATCTTAAGCGAGCGGGATTTTGCCAGATTCGAGCCTGGACCGATTCGGTCCCGTCTCCTATGTATAACGTTTTTTTCGATCAAAAGGCGCCAAGAGGGGCGCTGAAGTGCAGGCGATGCGCCAAATTCAACCGCTGTGCTGCAATTCGCGGCTGATCAGAACCGCCAGGTAATCGCGGTAGCGGGTCAGGAAATCGTCACCGCCTTCGGCGCTGCGCAGCCAGGGATTCATCAGCGTGTGGCGGATCAGGTAGACGTGATCGGCGTCGCGTGCCGGATCGGCGATCTCGCTGGTGAACGTCGCGGCGTCGACGCCGAGGCGCGCCGCCAGGTCAGCGGCCGCTTCGTTGCCCAACGTCCGGCGGCAGATCGTCGTGTGCGAACCGATGAACTGGCGGGTTTGCAGCGGTAAGTGGTTGTCCACCGCGAGGTGGCGATACAGCCGGCGGCCGAAATCGTTGACCACGGCGAGCCGGCGATTGCCGGCCGGGTTGACGGCCAGGCAGATCAGATTGGTGTCTGGTTCGACGGGGATTAAAAGTCGGCAATACGGTTCGAGCCGGACCGCCAGGTCGCGCAACAGATCGTAGAGTTTTTCGCTGGCCCGCACCGTCTGCCGGCAGAGCCTGCCGAAATGATCGCAATCGAGCGGGACCACCTGGTGCGTCAACCAAACCGCGGCAGCGTGCGAACCGGCTTTGGAGCCTTCGAGGATGTAATCGCCGAGTTCGCGCAAGCGGCGATGGCCGCTGGCATCGTCCTCGCTTCGGCCGTCGAACAGATACGGCGGGCGTTCGCCGACCAACTCGGTCAGGCGGTGGTCGCGGGCGACCAGCGCCCCGGCCCCGAACGGCACGTAACCGAGCTTGTGCGGGTCGATGGTGACGGTGTCGGCGGCGTGGAGCGCGGTGAAGGCGCGGTAAACCGGCTCGCTCGGAAAATACCGGAACTGCTCACGCAGTCGATCGCGGCTGACCCGCGTTCCATCCGAGGCACGGCACATCGTCGTCAGATAACCGCCCCAGGCGGCATCGACGTGGACCGCGAAACCGAGGCCGCGCGCCGCCCATTCATCGCGCCGGTGCAGGATTTCATCGACCGGATCGATGCTGCCGAATTCGGTGGTCCCGAGCACACCGACCACCGCCAGGACCGGTTGTTTCTGTTTCTCGGCCGCGGCGAGCCGCTCGTCCAACGCCCCGCAATCGAGCCGCATCCGCCGGTCGGTTGGGATCAGCTCGAGATAGTCGCGGCCGATGCCGAGCAGAGTCATCGCCTTTTTCCACGAGTAATGCGCCGTCGCCGGCGCCAGCACGCGCGGCGCTTCGATCTGGTGGCGCGCGAAAAACGCCGCGCCCGATTGTTCGTGGCGGGCCGCGCTGACGCACTGTTGCCAACGCTCGCGTTCGGCGGCTTCCATGCCGGCCAGAAGAGAGAGATAGCCGCGGTGTAAATCCAGCGCCTGGGTCACCGTGAAATTGGCCAATTGCCAGGGATCGAGCGCCGCCAGCGGCGGGTCGCCGGGCAGCGGCGCGGTCAACGGCAGACCGGCGCGCGCCGCGGCGGCAAGCGCCGGCGGGTAAAGCCGGGCGCTGCGCAACAGCCACAGGGCTTCGAAATTGGCCAGTGTGCCGCCGGAGGTGATATGGCCGAAGGCGCGCGGCCCCGTCGCCGCTTCAGGATCCATGCCGAGCAGGGTGGCTAACTGCCGGCCGACCTCCAGTTCCAGATCGAGCGTGATCGGTGCCGCTTCGTGCGCGACATTGTTCGGGTTGTATAAGGTCGTAATCAGTTGGGCGAGGAGGCCGGCGAGCAGCGGATCGGAGGCCATATGCCCGATGTAGCGGGGGGCGAAAAACGGCACCGATTTTTTGAGATCGGCCGACAGTTTGAACAGCGCCTGTTCGAGGCGGGCCATCGCCTGTTCGTAATCGGCCCGGTAGCGCATGGCGACCGGGATCGCCGGCGTGTCCTCGGGATGGAAGTTGCGCCGCCAGTAAACGTGATCGCGGACAAATCCGGTCAGCAGGGTTTCAAGCATGGTGCCGTTCTCGCCGGCCGGACCGACAAACAACGGCGCAAGATAGGCGTGGTCGGCGACATCGATAGCATCGCCATCCACCGGGCGGCGGACGATCGCTCTCACCCGTCCCGGCGGCAACGCCGGCGGCGACCCGGCCGGAGGGGCGCCGGCGGCCGGCATCAGGCCGGCCCGAGTCCGGCCAGCCCGGCGAGTGCGGCGTGGTCCGGAATCGCCAGCCGTTTGCCATGGACCTTAAGCAAGCCCTCGTTTTGTAAGCGGTGCAGCGAGCGGCTGACGGTCTCGATGGTCATCCCGAGATAGTTGGCGATATCGCGGCGGTCCATACCGAGTTTCAACTCGCCGCCGGCCACCGGGCCGCGGGCCGAACGGCTCGCCAGGTCGGCAATGAAAGCCGCGACCCGGCGCCGCGCCTCGAGCCGATTGTGGACGCTGGCCTGGCGTCGCTCGGCCGTCAATCGACCGGCGACGACGGCCGGCAAATCGCGCTGCAAAGAGGCAATTTTCGGCAGCCAGCGCAACATCTCGTGGACCCGTATCTCACAGTATTCGACCGCTTCGAGGGCGACGGCGAAATCGTCGCGCCGTCTCTGGGACAAGGCCTCCAGGCCGATGAGTTCACCGGGCAAATGAAAGCCCGCGACGATTTCTTCGCCGCTGGAACTCACCGTAAACGTTTTCAATGTGCCCGAGCGGACGGCATAGATCGACCGCGCCGGCTGACCGGCGTGATAGAGCACTGCGCCGCGGCCGAGCCGGCGGCGCTGGCGAATGCAATTGCAGAACACCGCCTGCTGCTCGCGGTTCAAGCCGCGCGGCAGACACAACGGATACAGGTCACATTCGGCACAAGCCACCGCCGAGCGCACCAGCGCTGAGGCTGGTGCAGAACCCGCATGAGGGAGGGTATTCATATCACGGTACCGGAGTCTGTCAAATAAAATGTCTCCGTTTGACAGGATGCCATCCCCCGGTGTTTGTAAATTGATCTCGATCAAAATCGTCTATCCCTTCACAAACCGATCACAAACCTAGCGGGGCGAGCAGTTCGGCGGCGCGTGCCGCGGCGGCGGCATCGGGAGTGGCGCAGCGCCGTCCCGGGCGGTCGCACTCGCCCGGCCATTTGCGCGTCGCATCCAGGCCCAGTTTGCCGCCGAGACCGGCAACCGGACTGGCGAAATCGAGATAGTCGATCGGACTTTTGTCGATCGCCAGGGTATCGCGCACCGGGTCGGCGCGCGTCGCGATCGCCCACAACACCTGATCGGCGGCGCGCACGTCGATGTCGTCGTCGGTGACGACGATGTACTTGGTATAGGTGAACTGGCGGAGCCAGGACCAGATCCCCAACATCACGCGCCGCGCGTGGCCGGCGTACTGCTTGCGGATGCTGACCAGCGCCAGGCGGTAGGAACAAGCCGCTGGCGGCAAGTAAAAATCGACGATCTCGGGAAACTCATTGTGCAGCAGCGGGATGAACATTTCGTTGAACGCCGCGGCCAGCATCGATGGTTCGTCGTCCGGCGGGCGACCCATGTAACTGGTGTGATAGACCGCATCGGCGCGGCGGCATAAGCGGCTGACGGTGAACACCGGAAATTCGCCGACCTCGCCGTAATGCCCGGTGTGATCGCAGAACGGCCCTTCGCGAGCCACGTCACCCGGCTCGATCCAGCCTTCGAGCACGATCTCGGCACGCGCCGGCACCCACAAATCGTGCGTGACACACCGCGCCAGCTCGTTTGGGCCGCCGCGCAGCAAGGCGGCAAGCTGATATTCCGAGACCGTGTCCGGAGCCGGCGCCACGGCGGCGAGCTGCATCGCCGGGTCGGCGCCGATCACCACCGCCAGCGGAAACGGCTCGCCCGGCCGGTCCGCCATGAAATCGCGGAAATCCTGCGCCCCGCCGCGGTGCGGCAGCCAGCGCATGATCAACCGGTTGCGGCCGATCACCTGCTGGCGGTAGATCGCCACGTTGTGCCGGGCGCGGCGCGTCCCACGCGTGACGACCAAGCCGAAGGTCAGAAGCGGACCGGCGTCCGCGGGCCAGCAAGTCGTGATCGGCAGCGTGGCCAGATCCACCGCGTCTCCGGCGGCCACTACCTGGCGCCAGGGCGGGTCGGCGATCCGCCGCGCTCTGAGATGGCGCAACTTCGCCCAGCGCAGCCATGCGGAACCCTCAGTCAGCCCTCCGGCGGCCGTTCCTGGCGATTTGAAAAAGGCCAAGAGCCGGCCGAGTTCCCGCAAGCCGTCGCGGCCCTCGACCCCGAGGGCGCGCTGGATCCGCCGGGCGCTGCCCCAAAGATTGCCGAGTACCGGCAGCTCGGCACCGCTGACCTGGTCGAAGCGCAGTGCCGGGCCGTCGTGTTGCAAACTGTGCCGGCAGCAGGCGGTGATTTCGAGGGCGCGATCGACCGGCGCGGCGAGCCGTTTGAGGTCGCCGTGCCGTTCGAGGTCGGCGGTGAACTCGCGCCAGTCGCGCCAGACCGGCCGCGCCGCTTGCGCTGCCAAGGCCGAAAGCGGCCGGGCGGCGGCGAGCTTCTCAAGCATCTTCGTACCCTAACAGGTTGTTGAAAAAC
>JRYH01002562.1_pt1 | contig 40237 bp, 21 predicted proteins | sample 235351 | NCBI WGS metagenome assembly JRYH01 (sample SAMN03074221, study PRJNA261480) | activated sludge metagenome | biome: Wastewater Treatment Plant; feature: Wastewater; material: Activated sludge; isolation source: activated biomass of a wastewater treatment plant treating wastewater... ...
GGCGCTCGAGGTGATGCTCCACGAGGGCTCGGCGTCGCGGGAGGCCGTGCTGCGGGGCGGGGCGCCGTCGCTGCCCGAGGAGATCGAGATCGCCCGCGGAGAGGGGCGGGGGCGGATTGTGGTGCGGCTCGTGCCGGGGGCCGGTGGGGTGCTGGTCGAGCCCGAGTCGGCCCGCCTGGACCTGAACCATGCGCCGGAGGAGGTGCTGGCGAAGCTCCCGGGCCTGTCCGGTCCGCTGGCCGGCGCGATCGTCGCGTCCCGGGAGCAAGCCTGGTTCCAGTCGCCCGAAGAGGTCCGCGAACTCCGCGGTGCGGGTGGGGCGGTGCTGGCCGACTCGATCGCCTCGGACCCTGGGGAGGGCTTCGATGAGAACAAAGGTGTTGATCCGCTCCGGCTGTTGACCGTGTTCTCGTTCGAGCCCGAGAGCCGAGCCGGGATCGGGGATGAAGAAGTCCTTGGCCGGCCCCGGGTCAACATCAACGCGCCCTGGTCGGACGCGTTGGAGAAGGCGGTCGCGTCGGAACTCGACGAGGCCACGGCGGAGGTCGTGCGCGGGCTGTTTGTGGACGCACCGCGGATCGAGAAGCGGAGCGACCTGGTGGACCTGCTGATGCGCAAAGCCGTGCCCCGCGAGTCGTGGGCCCGCTTGCTGGATGGGTTGACGGTTTCCGCGGAGCCGTACCGGCTCGGGGCGGTGGATGTGAACCGGGCGTCGCGAGAGGTGCTTGAGGTCCTGCCGGGCCTGGACGCCGAGACGGCGCAGGAATTGGTCTCGACGCGCGAGCGCCTGGACGAATCGAGCCGCCGGAGCGTGACCTGGCCCTTGGACGAGGGCGTGGTGGACGAGGAGTCGTTCCGGTTGCTCGTCGATCACGCGGTCACACGGAGCCTGCAATGGCGCTTCGTTTTGCGGGCGTCATTCGAGCCGGGCGATGAGGCGTTCGGCGACAATGGCGGGGAGGGATCCGTCTCGCTGCTCCCCGATTCGGACGAGTTCGGCGTCGAGATCGAGGACGAAGGCAAGGCCGAGGCTTCCGCGGCGATCGAGTACGAGGTCGTGCTGGATCTGGCGGGGTCGCGGCCTCGGCTTGCGTACCTGCGTGACCGCACGGGGCTCGCCGAGGCGGAGCGGCTCGCGTCGCTCCCGGAATTTCGCGTGGACGAGCCCACCCCCGGCCCCGCAACGCTCGAGTTCGGCCCGGGTGGCGATCCGGAGGGGTGGCTCGACGGAGAGGATGTTCCGGGCGAGGAGAGCGCGAACGGCGTCCCGGGAACGGCTCCGGACCCGGCTCTGAAACCGGGCGCCTTCCCGGCGTCGTTCTTTGACGGGCCCGCGGACGGGGCCGGCGACGCGGCGGATGGGGCGGGATCGGGCGGGCCGGCGGCTGGCCCGGGCGGGGCGGGGGGCGACAATCGACTGGGCCGGTGGGCGCCGGCGCGGGGCGGAGGGGGCCGATGAGCGGGACATCGCTGATCGTCGAGTTCGACTCGGACCAGTTTCTCGCGGTGGAGGCGAGAGTGGAGGGCGACCGGGTCCGGGTTGTGCGCGCAGTGTGCACCCCCCGGCCGGCGAAGGTGGGCGAGGACGCGGCGGCGGTGGGGCGTTGGATGCGTGAGACGCTCGATCGGCACGGGTTCTCGGCCAAGCCGGTGATCGTGTCGGTGTCGCGCGGCGAGGTGATGATCAAGCGGATCGATCTCCCGACGGAAGGCCTGTCGCCCCGCGAGCGGCACGAGGCGATCCGGATGCAGATGTCGCGGCAAGCGGCCGCCGGGGGCGGGGAGCATGTGGTGGACTACATGCCCTCGGACGAAGGCCGCGCGCACGCGGGCGCGGTGACGGCGGCGGCGATGCCGGCGGACCGGGTGGCGTGGCGTCGCGAGGCCGCCAGGGCGGCGGGGCTTCGCCTCGTGGGGATCAGGCTGCGCAGCGCCGGCGTGCGCGCCGCCATGGCGCGGGTGGCCGAACGCTCGGGCCCGGTGCTGGTCATCGCCCCGGGGGTCGGGTCGGTCGAGATGCTGGTCATCGCCCGGGGCCGCCTGGTCTTTGCGCGGTCGATCGACGCGGCGATGCCCGCGAGCGTCGACCGCCCGACGCTGGAGGCCTTCGCGGATCGGATCGCGGTCGAGGCGAGCCGGACCTGGATGAGTTACCGGGTCTCCCCGGAGGGCGAGGAGGTCGAGCGGACGGTCGTGCTGGCGGCCGAGCCGTTGGGGGGCGTGCTGGCGGCGGCGGTCGAGGCGAGGCTCGAATTGCCGGCGTCGGTCGAGTCGCCCGGGGGGCTGGTCGAGGCGGACGAGGGCGTCGACGCCTCGCTGCTGACGGCGGCGCTCCCCCTGGCGGGGCTGTTGCTGTGCAAGCCTAGGGGCATCCCCGTGTTCGATTTCGCGACCCCCACGACGCCGCCGGATTCCCGGGCGGGGCTCCGCCAGGGCGTGCTCGCCGGGATGCTCTTGGTGATCGTCCTCGGGGGCGCGGGCTTCCTGTTCGCGCAGGGGCGGCTGCGGGAGCAGCGTTCGGCGATCGAGGTGCTCAAGGAGTCGCAGAAGCAGGCGTCGGACCGGTATGTGAGCGCGATGATGGACGGGGCCCGGGTCGGGCACCTCCGCGCGTGGATGGACGAGGAGATCGATTGGTTGGCGCACCTGGCGCATGTGATCGAGCTGATGCCCGGGCCGACCGAGGGCGCTCTTTCTGAGCTCTCGCTGGAGGTGGCCGGGCAGGTCAGGTTCAAGCCGAGGGCGCAGCTGAACGACCCCGGGGCGTGGTCGGCTGACTCGGCCCTGATGCTGCGGGTCTCGGGCTCGGTGCGTGATCGCTCCGCGACGCAGCGGTTCAGGCAGCGGCTGCTGGATTCGGGGCTCTACACCGTCACGAGCCAGGGCGCCGAGGTGGAGGACCGGTTTGGGTTGCAGATCACCACCGCCGCCCCGACCCCGGCGGAGCGCGTGAAGGAGACGCCCTGATGAACGCGTTGACGAAATTGATCGTCGGGGCGGCGGTGGTGGGCATCGCGGGCGGGGGCTGGCTCGCCGCCAAGGTCGTGTACCTCGATCCCGCCGCGGCGTTGACGAAGGAAGCGGCCGCGCTCCGGGACCGAGTCGCGGCGTTCGACTCGGCCTCGAAGGGCGCGCGCGAGAACAAGATCGCGCTGCGTGACCTCGCCTCGACCATGCTCGGGGGCGACCAGGTCGTGGTCGAGCACAGGCTCCGGGGCCTGCTGAGCGAACTCGCCGAGTCGTGCGGGCTCGGGGAGATCGTGGTGACCCACGGGAAGCCCCGTTCGCAGGACAACCCGGCGCAGGAGCGCGGGTCGGAGGTCAACCGAACGCTGCGGCGGCTGCTCGCGGATCGACAAGACTTCGCGGTGGTGCAGGCCCGCGTGCAGGGCGTCGGGACGCTGGAGCAGGTCTCGCGGTTGCTCGCGGCGGTGCGGGCCCAGGGATGGATCCACCGGGTTGAGGGGGTTGGCCTCGCGCCGAAGGGCCGGGACCGGCGTGTGTACGAGGTGCGTGTCGATCTGGCAACGGTGTTCGCGCCGGACCTGGTCAGCTCGGACGCCGAGGCGCCCGTGCTGACCGCCGCGTCCGACCGCGATCTGTCGCTGGTTTCGGGGCTCGTGGCCCGCGAGCCTTTCCGGCTCGCCGAGCCCGTCGCGGTGGCCGAGGCGGCGCCGCCCCCGCCGCCGCCAGCGGCCCCGAAGCCCAAGCCCGGGCCGCCCTACGACAAGTGGAGGGTCACGGGCGTGCTGGAGACCCGTGGGCCTTCCGGGGTTCTTGTCGAGGTGATGCTGGCCCGGTCGGACACGGGCGAGTTTCGGACGCTCGTGCCGGGGGATTCGGTGCTCGGCGCGCAACTCGAAGGTGCGGCTGGGGAAGCGGCGCGATTCGTTGTCGACGGACGCCGCGTGCTGGTCCGAACCGGGCAATCGCTCGCCCAGGGTGAGCCCGCGGAATCGGTACACTCGGAGGCGCCGCCGCCTCCGCACGGCTGAGGAAACGAGACTCCCCTGAAAAGGGGAATGAAGGAGTGTGTGATGGAGCACCAGTCCACCACCCGCGTGTTGATCGCCGCCGTCGTGGCCGCCGCCGGGCTGCCGTGCGCCGTGTCCGGGCAGGACGGGGCCGAGCCGGCGGGCGAGGTGGCGCCGGGCGTGCGCGCGCCGGGGTCGGAGGCGCGTGTGCGGTTCAACTTCTCGGAAGCGCCGTTCGCGCAGGTGCTCGATTACTTCTCGCGTCAGACGGGGCTGCCGGTGATCCGCGAGGCGGAGATGCCCGCGGGGGCGATGTCGTTCATCTCTGCGGAGGACTACTCGCTGGTCGAGGCGATGGAGATCCTGAACCTGAACCTGGCGATGCACAACCGCCTGCTGGTGCGGCAGGAGAACTTCCTGTTCCTGCGCACGATCGAGGACGCGGCGCGGAAGCCGGGGCCGGTGTTCGAGGGCGAGGCGCTGGAGGGGGTTGACCCCTCGCAGTACCTGACGATCACGATCCCGCTGAGCAACGCGAATGTGACGCAGGTGGCGGAGAAGATCGGTCCGCTCATCAAGGCGCCGGGGCTGGTGACGCCGGTCGAGGCGCAGAACATGCTGATCGTCGTGGAGACGGCGGCGCAGTGCGCGCGTATCCGGGAGATCGTCAGGCACATCGACGCGGTGCGGCCCGTCGATTCGGAGTACAAGATCTTCACGCTGCGGCACGCCCAGGCCGGGCCGGTGGTCGAGGCGCTCAAGGGGCTGGTCGGGCAGCGGATCCTCAAGCAGATCATCGAGAAGGACGGGCAGATCCGGCAGGTCGAGGAGATCGATGTCGCGGGTCTGAACATCCAGGCGGACGAGCGGCTGAACGCGGTGATCGCGGTGGGTTCGGCGTCGCGGATCCAGACGGTCGAGGAGCTGGTCTCGCTGCTGGACGCTCCGGAGGGCGGGGTCGAGGGGGGGACGGCGGAGCTGGCGACCTTCCAGATGCGCACGGTGACGGCGCAGCAGGCGGCCGAGCAGTTGAACGCGTTGTTCCGCGGCGTGCCCGACAGCCGCAAGCCGACGCTGATCCCGCTGGAGGCGGTCGGGAAGCTGGTGGTGGTGGCGGAGCGGGGGCTGCTGTTGCAGGCGACGGCGCTGCTGGGAGAAATGGACCCGGGGGCGGACGGGGCGGACCCGATGCTGCCGGCGACGACGGCGCGGGTGATCAGGCTGGAGCACGCGGCGGCGGGGGCGGTCGAGTCGATCGCGCGGCGGATGCTGACGCCGAGGCAGACGCAGATGCTGCGTTTCACGCCGACGCCTTCGGGCGAGGGGATCCTGGTCTCGGGCCCGCCGGGCGATGTGGAGGCGTTCGAGTCGCTGGTGCGGGGGATCGACACGAAGCCCGAGGTCAAGCGGGATGTGCGTCAGGTGTCGGTGCCGGGGTCGGGTCCCGCGCGGGAGGTCGTCGATCGTGCGCTCGAACTGGACGCGCTGGCGGACGGGGCGTCGGACGATCCGGTGCGTGCCTCGCTCGAGGAATCGACGCGGACGGTGACGCTGGTCGGCTCGGCGCGGGCGATCCAGCGGTTCGAGGGCCGCCTGCGCGAGGCGGCGGGGTCGGTGGCGGTGCGCACGGTGAAGCGCACCTATTCGCCGAAGGTGCTCCGGGCGAGCGAGCTGGGGCAGCGGCTCTCTCGGCTGGCGCGGCCGATGCTGACTCCGGAGGACGGGTCGGTGTTCGTCGAGCCCTCGTTCGAGGCGATCGACGAGTTGGACACGCTGGTGATCCGGGCGGAGCCCGAGCAGTTCGCGGTGCTGGATCAGTTGATCGCGCAGTTGGATGTCGAGCGTTCGACGGGGCGTCAGCTCCGCGTGATCCCGATCAGCGGCCACGATCCGCGGGGTCTGGTGGCGCGCGCACGGGAGCTGATGGCGCAGCGCGTGGCGGGGATGGACGAGAAGGACCCGGCGGCGGACCCGGTGGACGCGGAGTTCGACGAGGTGAGCGGGAACCTGATCGCGCGGGGGACGCCCGAGGCGATGCGGCTGCTGGACGACTCGCTCCGTGAGGCGCAGATGCTGATCCCCCCGGAGCGGGTGACGCGGATCATCGATGTGCGCAATGTGCAGGCGCAGAACATCCTGGGCCCGCTCCAGGAGTTGCTCTCGTCGGCGCAGCCCGTGGATCCTTCGCGGGCGGTGCCCGAGCCGACGCTGCGGGTGATCGAGCGGACGAATTCGCTGCTGGTGACGGCGGAGGGGGCGCAGCAGCGGGTGATTGAAGAGTTCGTGCGTCGGCTGGACACGGTGGAGCAGGGCGAGCTGCCCCCGCTTCGGCTGCTGCAGGTGCGGACGGCGGATGTGAACGCGATCGCGGCGATGCTGAGCCAGCAGTACGACAGCCGGCCTCTGGCGGACCGGACCGCGAAGCCGGTGCAGGTCCGGGCGGACGCGGCGACGGGGACGCTGATCGTGTCGGCGCACGAGGAGCTGTACGAGGAGATCCGGGACTTTGTGGAGGATCTCAACAAGGAGCGTGAGGACGGCCCGGAGCGGGTGACCTTCATCTTCCCGCTGAAGGTGGCGCGGGCGCTGGATGTGGCCCAGGCGATGGACAAGTTGTATCCGCAGCCTCCGATGCCGGTGGATCGTCGCGGGGCTCCGATGCCCTGGCTTCAGGAGCAGAAGGAGGTCACGGTCTCGGCGGATCCTTCGAGCAACTCGCTGATTATCGATGCGCCGGCGGATCGGCGCGAGTCGCTCGAGGCGCTGGCGGAGACGCTCGACCGGGTGGAGGTTCCCCCGGTGGCGCAGCTGCGGACCTACCGGATCGAGCGGGCGGACCTGGGCGCGGTGGCGAGCATGCTGACGGGGCTGGCGCGGCGGGGCACGCTGGCGGCGCCGGCGCAGAACGGGAAGCAGAAGGTCGAGGTGGTGATCGAGGTTGAGCCGAGGTCGAACACGCTGATCGTGGCGGGCGACGAGGTGACCTTTGAGAAGGTCGAGCAGATCCTGGCCGACCTGACGGCCGTGCCGGTGGAGCGTGGGCTTCGGATCATCCCGGTGGCGAACGCGGACGCGGGGGATGTTCGCGAGCGGGCGCTTGCGATCTACTCGGCGCAGATTGCGCAGATCCCGGGCGCGGGCCCGGTGGATGTGACGGTGGACGCGTCGAGCAACTCGCTCGAGGTGGTCGCGGACACCGACGCGATGCAGCGGTTCATGCGGATCATCGACGAGTTGCAGAGGCAGGTTGGTCCGGCGCGTGAGGTCCGGCTGATCGAGCTGCGCCTGGCGCGGGCGGACGAGGTGATCGTGTTCCTTCGCGAGCTGGTGGACGCGAGCGAGGCGCTCCGGGCCGACGGGGCGACGCAGCCGGTGTTCGAGGCGATCGAGTCGAACAACTCGATCATGGTAGCGGCGCAGCCGGCGCAGTTCCCGATCATCGAGCAGCTGGTGCGTTCGCTGGACAACCAGCAGACGGCGGAGCGGCCCCCGCTGCGGATCATCAGGCTGCGTTCGACGGACGCGGTGAATGTGGCGGACATCCTGCAGCGGAACTTTGCGCAGCGTCGCCCGGAGGAGCGGCAGCGTCGGCCCGTGGATGTGCAGGCGGACGCGGCGACGAACTCGCTGATCGTGAGCGCGCACCCGGAGGTGCTGCCGGAGATCGAGGAGATCGTGCGGAGCCTGAACGAGGCGCAGGCGTTCGATCGGGAGGGCCGGGAGATCAGGATCTTCCCGCTGCGGGTGGCGCGTGCGGAGGAGCTGGCGAAGACCATCGATGCGATGTACCCCGAGCCGCCGATGCCGTACGACAACCGGGGCAGGCCTTTGCCTCATCTGCAGGGGAAGAAGGAGGTGAGCGTCCGGGCGGATCCGGTGACGAATTCGCTGATCGTGGACGCGCCGGCGCAGCGGCTGAGCGGGTTCGAGCAGATTGTCTCGGCGCTGGACAAGCTGAAGGTGGACGAGGGCGTCGAGCTTCGGACCTACCGGATCGAGCGGGCGGATCTGAACGCCGTGGCGTCGACGCTGCGCACGCTCGGGGCGAGCGGGGCGCTCGGGGCGACGGGGACGACGCCGGTGACGGTGAGCACGGAGCCCGAGAGCCGGACGGTGATCGTCTCGGGTCCGGGCCCGATCTTCGAGCGTGTCGAGTCGGTGCTCGGGGAGTTGGACGGAGAGGTGAATCGTCCGGCGACGGTGCTCCGGATGTATCCCTTGAAGTTCGCGAAGGCGGAGCGGCTCGAGTCGCTGCTGGACCGCCTGCTTCGGGCGAGGCTGCGCGAGAGCGGGGAGGTTTCGCCGCGCGTCGCGGAGGGCCTGCTCGATGTCGCGGCGGACGCGGCGAGCAACACGCTGATCATCTCTGGACCGGGGGAGATCCAGGAGGTCGCGGAGCAGTTGATCTCGGCGTTGGACACGGAGGCTTCGGCCGCGGGGCGGTCGGTGGTCAAGGTGGTCCCGTTGATGTTCGCGGACGCGAACGAGGTGGCGAGGACGCTGAACGGGGCGATCCCGTCGATGGAACTGCCGGGGGGAGGTCCGGTGTCGGTGCTGGCGGCGGTGGGTTCGAACGCGATCCTGCTCGCGGGTGCGTCGGCGGATCTGGAGCGTGTCGAGACGCTGGTGGAGCCCCTGGACCGGCAGCCCTTTGATCCGGAGAAGCCCTCGGTGCAGTCGTTCGCGCTCAAGCACGCGGACGCGGGGGAGATCGCGCGGACGGTGGAGCGGCTGCTGATCGACCAGCAGCAGACGGACCCTCGGGTGCTGGCGATGCGGCTTCGGTACTCGCGAGGGATGTACGCGGAGCCCCCGAAGATCCGTGTGGAGGCGGAGGCGAGGACGAACTCGCTGATCGTGAGCGGATCGGCGGAGACGATCAAGCTGGCGGAGTCGCTGATCGAGCGGCTCGACGAGCCGGCGCAGGAGCTGGATCGGACGGTGCTGACCTTCACGCCGGCGAAGGCGGACCCGGCGGTGCTGGCGCAGACGGTTGCCCGGATCGCGCGGGAGACGATGCCGACGGAGCGCCGTCCGCTGGAGATCTCCGCGGAGCCCGGGTCGGGGACGGTGCTGGTGATCGGACCGGAGGCGCAGGCTTCGGAAGCGGTGCGGCTGCTGGCGGAGTTCGACGATCGGTCGGCCTCGATGCCGCTGGTGGAGATGCGTTCGTTCTCGCTGGAGCACGCGGAGGCGCGGGCGGTCGCGGGGACCGTGCAGCAGATGCTGGGGGACCGGAGCCGTTGGCCGGAGGACCTGCTTCGGGCCGAGCGTGCGGGGTTGAACATCGCCAGGCCGACGATTCAGGCGGACGGGGGGACGAATCGGCTGCTGGTGAGCGTGCCGGGCCCTCTGATGGCGATGGCGAGCGATCTGATCGAGACGCTGGACCAGCCCCGCGGGGAGTCGGCGGTGGAGGTCCGGGTGTTCCGGCTGACGAAGGGGGACGCGGAGTCGGCGGCGAAGGCGCTGCGTGAGACGCTCAGCGCGGGGATTCCGCCCGGGGAGCCCGCGCCGATGATCTCGGCCGAGCCGAGCAGCAACACGGTGGTGGTGGCGGCGGCGGGTTCGCGGCTCGACCGCGCGGGGGAGTTGATCGACGCGATGGACGAGGTCGCGGCGGAGCCGGCGACGATCGGGGTGCGGACGATCTTCCTGAAGCACGCGAGCGCCGAGGCGGTGGCGCCGATCGTCGAGCGGGTGCTGACCGATCAGCAGGACGATCAGTACGACTTCTGGATGCGCTGGCAGTTGGACCTGCAGCGGGCGCGGAGCGGGGCGGCGGACGAGGCCGCGCCGATCCGGGTGGCGGCGGAGCGTCGGCTGAACGCGATCGTGGTGAGCGCTCCGGCGCCGGTGCTGGAGTTGGCGGAGCAGATTGTCTCGGGGCTGGACATCGATCCGGACGGGGGCCCGGGCGGCGGTCGCGTGGTTCGGGTGATCACGCTCAACAGCGCGGACGCCGGGGAGTTGGCGTCGAGCCTTGAGGCGGTGCTGGCGGACGAGGGGGAGGGGGGCACGCCGCCGACCCTGCGCGTGGATCGGTCGTCGAATTCTCTGATCGTGAGCGCGAGCGAGCCGCAGATGCGGCTGATCGCGGGGCTGGCCGAGCAGCTGGACCAGGCGACGCTGACGAGCGGGCGGCAGATGCGGACGGTGCGGATCGATCGGTCGCGGATCGGCGCGGACCGGGTGGCCCGGACGCTCCGCCGGCTGCTGGAGCAGCAGGGGGGGATCAAGGTCGAGGTGATCAGCGCGGAGGAGTTGCTGCGGGGGACGGAGAAGGACGATGGTGAGGAGGGGTCGTTCCGCGGGCGGCCGGACGGGGTGATGCCCGAGCCGATGTCGGGCGGGATGTACCGGGTGATCGAGCGGATGATGGCCTCGGTTGCGTTCGCGGCGGTTCAGGACGGCGACGGGGACACGGGCGGGGATGCGACGGTGACGATCGCGGTCGACCCGGAGACCAACACGCTGGTGCTGGTGGGTTCGGAGCGGCTGACGGAGCGGCTTGCGGAGCTGGCGCGGGAGTTGGAGCGGCAGGCGCCGCCCGAGCCGACGGCGGTTCGCGTGGTGAAGTTGCCGGAGTCGGCGGACGCTCGTTCGGTGGCGAGCCTGATCACGCAGACGGTGCGGCAGGTGGGGCGGGCGAGCGACGCGAACCCGAGCGGGTTCACCGGCTCGGTGGCGGTGAGCCCGGACCCGGAGGCTGGGGCGGTGATTGTGTGGGCGAACGACACGGACTTTGAGTCGGTGTCTGCCTTGATCGGGGGCGTGGCGAGGCTCGACCGCTCGGCGGAGCTGACGATCAAGGTCTACCCGCTGACGAACATCGACGGGCGTGGCGCGGTGCGCGCGGTGCAGGACCTGCTTTCCTCGTCGCCCCGCGGGGCGCAGGCGAGGCGTGTGCGAGAACTGGTGCTGACGGTCGAGGGGCCCGAGGGCGAACGCCTGCGCGGGTCGTTCGATCCGGAGCAGGTGTCGATCACGAGCGATCCGGCCGGGCGGTCGTTGATCGTTTCGGCCCCCGCTGCGGCGGTGGATGTGCTCGATCGGTTCATCGGGCTGCTCGACCAGAGCCCGGTGACGGACCGGATGGAGGTTCGGCGGTACGCGCTGGAGAACGCGGAGGCGGGCACGCTGTCGGCGACGATCCAGCGGCTGATGGACGCGAAGCGGCAGGGGCCGGGCTCGAACATGGTGCCCCGGGCGACGCTCGTTCCCGACGCGCGGACGAACAGCCTTCTGGTGACGGCGACGCGCGACCAGCACGGTGAGATCGCGTCGCTTGTGGCTTCGAGCGACCTCTCGCTCGAGGAGGACAACCTCGAGATGGCGATCATCCCGCTGGAGCACGCGAGGCCCTCGGCGGTCTCTCGGATCGTGCAGCAGGTGGTCGTGGGGCGGGACCCCGCGAAGAAGGACGCGGTGCAGATCTCGGCGCAGGACGATGTGAACCTGTTCGTGGTCAAGGCGGCGCCCGAGATGATCGAGGAGATCCGGGGGCTGGTGGATCGGATCGATGTGGCGGAGAGCGCGTCGTTCCCGGTGCGGTCGATCAAGCTGGAGCGGGCGGACGCGGGGGAGGTCGCGGCGGGGCTGCAGCGGTTCTTCCAGCAGCGGGCGCGGATCGCCGGGCAACGGGGCTCGGGAAGGTCGGGCGACGCGGCGATCTTCGGGGACCGGCGGAGCGGCACGGTGGTCGTGGCGGCGAGCGACGATGACTTCGCGCAGATCGAGAGCCTGGTGAGCCAATTCGACGCGCCGTCGCCCGAGCGGGCGTCGGCGTTCCGGATCATCCCGCTCGAGCACGCGAGCGTGACGGACATCGCCGAGACGGTGCAGAGCATCACCTGGGAGCTGCAGTGGGAGCGGGTCTCGGGGCGGAACCCGCAGAACGCGATGGACGGGCGGGTGCTCGTCGAGACCAACCGGCGGACCAACTCGGTGCTGGTGTTCGGCGAGGGCGAGATCGTCGAGACGATCGAGAAGGTGATCGCCGAGCTCGATCGGCCGACCTCGGAAACCACGAAGATGACGGTCAGGTCGGTGTTCGTCGAGCGGGGCGACCTGGCGGCGATCGAGCGGCTGATCGAGCAGGTCACGGGCTCGCCCGACTGGCCCTGGTGGAGGGGGCGTGACCCCGAGCAGGTGCAGGTCGAGGTGGACCGCGAGCGGCGGCTGCTGCTGCTGATCGGCGACGCGACGCGCGTCGAGCAGGCGGCCGAGTACATCGCGGAGATCGACAAGGCCGGGGGCGGTGAGGGCCAGGTCGTCGAGTCAATCGTGCTGCGTTACGCGGACGCGACGCGGGCGGCGGCGAGCCTGAGCCGGTTCTTCCGGGAGAAGTCTCGGGCCGAGGAGAAGCGGGACGACCGCGTGGCGGTGATCGGGTCGCGGGAGGGGAACCTGCTGATCGTGAGTTCGCCGCCTGAGGAGATGGCGGTGCTGCGGGATCTGATCGCGCAGATCGACCAGCCCGAGATGGGCGAGAACCGGCGGATCGAGGTCTACACGCTTGCGAACAGCGAGGTGGGGGAGGTCGCGAACACGCTGCGGACAATGTTCCCGCGGACGGGGGCGATCGAGGACCAGGTGATCGTGACCCCGCAGCCGAGCCGGGGAGCGTTGATCGTTTCTGCGCCCGAGAAGGACCTGGAGCGGATCGAGGGGCTGCTCGCGGAGCTGGACCGTGTGTCGGACGAGGCGGCGCAGAGCATCGTGACGGTGCCGCTCGAGTCGGCGCGGGCAGCGGATGTCGCGGCGAGCCTCCGTTCGGCGCTGCCCCGGGGCATCAAGGTGACGATCACGCCGGTGGAGCGGAGCAACGCGCTGCTGCTGACGGGCTCGGACGAGGCGGTGCGGCTCGTGATGACACGGGTCAAGGAGCTGGACTCGGCGGCGGTGCAGTCGCCGGTGGTGTACCGCAAGTTCGAGCTGCAGCACGCGGAGGCGGTGGACGCGGCGTTCACGCTGCGGGCGATGGTGCGGAACCGCCCCCGCTCGGCGGGGCAGCCCGAGCCCAATGTGGATCCGAGCCTTTCCGGGAATGTGCTGAGCGTGACCGCGACGCCCGACGAGATGCTGTTCATCGAGGAGATGATCGCGCAGCTCGATGTGGCGGACCCGAGCACGCGGCGCACGGAGTTCGTGACGCTTGAATTCGCGAAGGCGGATTCGGTCCGGGAGGCGCTGAAGGTCTTCTACGGTCGGCTGGCGCCGGAGGCGCGGAGCCCCGCGGAGCGGAATGTGACGATCGTGGCGGATCAGACCGCGAATTCGCTGCTGATCACGGGCGATGAATCGGTGTTCGAGGACATCAAGGCGTTGCTCGGCAGGCTCGACACGCCGGCGTACGACACCTCGCGGCAGCTGGTGCTGATCGCGCTCAAGCACGCGGACGCGGAGAGCGTGGCGAGGTCGCTGAACGAGGGATTCCGCGCTCCCTTGGATCAGCAGCTGCAGCGGGAACGGATCCGCCTGGAGCGGGAGCAGCGGGGCCAGCGGGACGCGCGGGGCAACCAGCTCAACGAGCCGACGGTGCTCGTCAGCGCGGAGGAGACGCCGAGCGTCTCGGCGGAGCCCGTGACGAACACGCTGATCGTGTTCGCGAGCCGGCGCGAGATCGAGCGGATTGAGAAGATTGTGGAGCAGCTGGATGTGCCGGACTTCCAGCGGATGCCGAGCGCGAGGCTGATCCCGGTGGGGGGGCCGGCCCGGGCATCCGTGCTGGCGGCGCGGGTGCGTGAGGTGTATCTGAACACGGGCGGTCGCGAGCGGTCGAGCCGCGTGGTGGTGGTCGGCGACGACGACGCGGGCGTACTGATCGTTCGCGCGGAGGACGCGGCGTTCGAGGAGATCCGGGATCTCGCCCAGTCGTTGCAGGAAGCGGGCGAGGATTCGGCTGTCTCTCCCCGGGTGATCCGGTTGAGCAACCTGCCCGCGGCGCGGCTGCGGACGATGGTGACGAATATCTTCGCGCCGATCGCGCAGCGCCGTGGCGAGACGCTGACCGTCGAGGTCGACAGGGACACCAACGCGCTGGTGATCGCGGCCAGCGCGGAGGTGCATCGGCAGATCGAGGCGCTGACGACGCAATTGGACGGCGGGCCCTCGGAGCCCGCGGGCGACGGGGAGGAGCTGCCGACGCCGGGGCTGGGGCAGAGCGTGGGCGTGTTCGAACTCGAGCGGACCTCGCCGCAGTCGATGGCGGGGCTGCTCGAGCGGCTCGGGCTGACGGGCCCGCAGCCGGCGGATCGGCCCGGGATCGTGGGCGAGCCGATCCGGGTGGTGCCGATGACGACGCGTCGCGCGGTGGCGGTGCTCGCGAGCCCGGTGGATCTTGAGACGGTGGGGGCGTTGATCGAGCGGCTTGACGCGGCGGTGACCGAGCCCGAGCAGGTGGTCGGGGTGGTGCCGCTGCGCGTGGCCGAGGCGGCGCGCACGGTCGCGCTGCTCGAGAACCTGCTCCGTCCGGCGGCGGGGGACGGGAAGACCGAGCCCGCGGCGGCGTTGGCCGAGCAGGTGAGGCGGCTTTCGCTGGTGGAGGGCGTGTTCGACCGCAAGGGAGTGTCGCTGGATCTCTCGGCGCCGATCAAGTTGATCGCCGACGCGCAGGCCAACGCGGTGCTGGTCGCGTCGACCGCGGACAATGTCAAGGCGATGGAGGAGGTCATCCGCCTGTTCGACAGGCTGCCGTCCGGGGACGCGGTGCTGGTTCGGATCTTCCCGCTCGAGAACGCGTCGGCCTCGCGGGTGCAGCGGATTCTGGAGGAACTCTTCCAGCGGGGCGATGCGCTGAGCCGGCTGCCGGGGACCCGTCGCGAGGGTGAGCCGACGACGACGACCGGCCAGGCTCTGCGGGGAGAGATCGCGCTGACCATCGACGAGCGCACAAACGCGCTGATCGTGGCGGGTCGGGAGGAGGCGGTGGCGCTGATCGAGGTGCTGATCGGCGATCTTGACAGCGACCGGGCGGAGCGGGGCTGGATCGAGGCGAACATCCTGCCGTTGGAGTTCGCCGACGCGGTGTCGCTCGCGGCCAAGCTCAAGGAGGTGCTGGTCCGCGGGCTGGGTTCCACGCCGGAGGCGGTGGGGCTGCGGGAGCAGATCGGGCGGCTGCGGCTGGTGATCGAGGAGGGTGGGGATCGGCTGCCGACGGCGGTGACGAGCGATCTGTTCGCGCCCATGTCGGGGCTGGTGATCGAGGCCGAGGAGACGCTCAACGCGCTGCTCGTGATCGGGACACCGAGCAACTTCGAGGTGGTCCGTGCGTTGGTCGATCAGTTGGATGTTGAGCTCGCGTCGGCGGGCAACACGGTTCGCGTGATCCCGCTGATGCACGCGTCGGCGGACCGGGTTGCGGGCGTGGTGCGCGAGGTGTTCCGGGAGCGTGCGGAGTTGGCGTCGGCCCGGCCCGAGGATCGGCTGATCATCTCGGTGGACACGCGGACGAATGCGCTGGTGGTCTCGACGAGCCCGCGGAGCTTTGCGATCCTGGAGGCGTTGATCGAGACGCTGGACCGTGACGAGGCGCGGTTCGCGGTGGGTCTGCACGCGATCCCGGTTCCCGGCGCGGATGTCGCGGATCTGGCGCCGAAGATCCGCCGGCTGATGGACGAGCGGCTGCGGGCCCAGCAGCGGCGGGGCGGGGTGGAGGATCCGCTCGACGCGTTCAGCATCGAGGCGGTCCCCGCCGAGGATCTGCTGATCGTCGCGGCGAGCGATGAGAACCTCGAACTGATCAAGGAACTGATCGAGGCCCTGCGGCTGGGGGGAGAGGGCTTCGGCGAGGGGGACCGGGTTGAGTTGATCCCGGTGGAATCGGCGGGCGGCGCGGCCGAGATGGCGCGCGCGGTCGAGGAGTTGTATGTCCGGCGTGAGACGGAGCGGCGGGGCAGGCGGGCCGTGAGCGTGGTCGCCAGCGAGCGGCAGAACGCGCTGCTGGTGAGCGGGACGGCGGAGGATGTCGAGGCGATCCGGGCGTTGGTGCGGACGCTGGACCGTCCCGAGGCGGACGCGGTGCAGGAGGTCAAGCGGATCCAGTTGCGGGCGGCGAATTCGCTCGAGATCGTCCGGCTGATTGAGAGCCTGCTCGCGGGTCGCCCGATCGCGGGCGGGCGTGGCGGGGCGCAGGCGACGAAGCTGCGGTTCTACGAGGCGAAACTCGGGGCCGCGGAGGGTGTGACGGAGGCGACGATAGACCCGGCGGTGCGTGAACAGGTGCGTTTGACGCCGGACCTTCGGACGAACTCGGTGCTCGTGTCCGCTCCTCCGGCGATCATGACGCTGATCGAGGACATCATCCGGGATCTTGACGAGGAGACGAGCGGCGATCGGGAGATCGAGCAGTTCAGGCTTCAGAACGCGGACGCGCAGCAGATGGCGTTGCTGCTTCGGGACCTGTTCAATCTCGAGCAGCAGGGGGACCGGCTGGTGCTGGTGCCCAGGCAGGCCTCGCCGGCGGGAGAGGAGCCGTCGGAGCTCGACGGGACCTTCACGCCGGTGCCGGACCAGCGTCAGGCGCTGGCGATCACGATCGACCGGCGGACGAACACGCTGCTTGTCTCGGGGACCCGGGAGTATCTGGGGCAGGTTCGCCAGGTGGTGTCGGAGCTGGACCAGATCGAGGCGAACGAGCGCGAGCAGCTGGTGTATGCGTTGAAGAACGCCCAGGCGGCGGACATCCAGCGGGTGCTCGTGGATTACTTCAGCGGCGAGGCGGAATTGCGGCGGAGTGTGCTCGGCCCGGGGCTCTCGGGCTCGCTCGCGCGGCAGCTCGAGCAGGAGGTCACGGTCGTCGGGGACGAGCAGTCGAACAAGGTGCTGGTGTCGGCGTCTCCGCGGTACATCGACACGGTGCGGAAGATCATCGGCGAGCTCGACGCCACGCCGCCGCAGGTGATGATCCAGGTGCTGCTGGCGGAGGTGACGCTGGACGACACCATGGAATGGGGGCTGGACTTCAACATCGGGCTTGATGTCGCGTCGAGCAGGTTCGGGGGAGACGGGTATGTGCTCAACAGCCTCGCGGCGGGCGCGGGGGTGGCGACGGCGCTGGGCGTGCCGAACCTGTCCGTCGCGAGCACGGACTTCGAACTGCTGATCAGGGCGCTCGAGGTCCAGGGCAAGCTGGAGGTGCTGAGCCGACCCCAGGTGACGGTCAACAACAACGAGCCGGCGTTGATCCAGGTGGGCGAGAATGTCAGCATCGTGACGGGGAGCAACCAGTTCACGGACCGTGTCTCCGCGGTCACGGAGCGTCGCGATGTGGGCATCATCATGAATGTGACGCCCTCGATCTCGCCCGACGGGTTTGTGCGCATGGAGATCTCCCCCGAGATCTCGCAGGTGAGCCAGCGGACGACGCAGATCGACGAGAACTTCGAGAGCCCGATCATCACGCAGCGTCGCGTGCAGACGACGGTGACGGTGCGCGACGGGCAGACGGTTGTGATCGGGGGGCTGATCCAGACGCAGGGCGAGCAGCGGATCTGGAAGGTTCCGCTGCTGGGGGATATCCCGCTGGTCGGGAGCCTGTTCACCTCGACGAAGACCAACAATGTCAAGACCGAGTTGCTCGTGCTGCTCAGGCCGGTGGTGATCCCGGGGGATGGCCCGTGGTCGGAGGACCTGCAGGGCCGGATTCTCGAGAACGCGTTCGAGTCGCTCGACGAGTCGGAGCGGGTGCGCGGGGCGGTCGAGCAGGGGGCCCAGTTCCTCGAGGACCCCTCGGGGACCAGGAAACCCGAGCCGCCCCCGGTGGTGCCGCCCGAGTTGCGGCCCGAGCGGATGGATCGCGAACGGCGCGACGGGCGGGGAGCGGGCGGATGATGCGGCGCGGCGTTGGGCGTGGGCTTGCGATCTCCGCGGGGGTCGGTGTTCTGCTGGCCGGCGGGTGCGTCGTCGAGAACAAGCCGAGCGCTCCGGAGCGGGAGCGACCCCGGTCGGTGGCGCCCCCACGCCCCGCGGGTGTTCGGCCTCAGCAGATGACGCTGTCCGCGGGGGTCGGGATGGACTCGGACGGGAACGGGTACCCGGACACGATCCCGGTGGTGGTCTATCTGTTCGCCGACACGCGCCGGTACCCGCTCCCGATCAAGGAGCGTGGCGAGTTCAGTTTCGAGCTGACCGCGGCGGAGGGCGTCGAGATCGGGTCGTGGGTCTTCGGCGAGGATGAGTCGGCTCGGGCGGTGGGGGACTCGGCGGCCGGGGTCTGCTACCGGTTCGCGCTCCGCCTAGGGCCGGGGCGGGACAGATTACCCTCGGTCCCGGCGAGTCTTCGCGCAATCTTCACAAATGCGGCGACGGGCGAGCGTTTCGCGAGCCCGGGATCGGCGACGATTCGGATCGGGTCGGGCGAATGAGCGAACGGTCGCGGCTAGGATGGTCGCGTTGTCGCGAGGCTCTTCAAGAAGGGATTGACGATGGGGTTGCTCCGTCGGATCGGGGTTGTGGGGATGGTGCTGGCGCAGTCGGCGGTGGCGCTGGCGATTGATGTTCAGGTCGATCCGGCGTTGCCGGCCTACGAGCCCACGCGGGCGGTGGGGGGCAACCTGCGCAGCGTTGGATCGGACACGATGCTCAACCTCGTCAGCCTGTGGTCGGGCGTGTTCCGGGACAAGCATCCGTCCGTGCAGGTGCAGGTCGAGGGCAAGGGCTCGTCGACCGCGCCGCCCGCGCTGCTCGAGACGCAGGCGCAGTTCGGCCCGATGTCCCGCGCGATGAAGGACGAGGAGGTCGATCGGTTTGTCGAGCGGTTCGGGTACGAGCCGACGAGGCTGCGCGTGGCGATCGACTGCGTCGCGATCTATGTCAACAAGGACAACCCGGTGGAGTCGCTGACGCTGGGCCAGCTCGAGCAGATCTTCTCGGTCGCGGGCCCGGAGCGGATGACCTGGGGCGATGTCGGGGTGACCGACGCGGCGTGGAGCGGCAAGCCGATCACGGTGACGGGGCGGAATTCCGCCTCCGGGACCTACGGCTACTTCAAGTCGGTGGCGTGTGGTGGGAACGACTTCAAGCCAACCGTGCAGGAGAACCCGGGGTCGTCGGGCGTCGTGAACGCGGTGTCGCGCGACCCGCTGGCGATCGGGTACTCCGGCATCGGGTACCGCACGCCTGATGTGAAGCTCGTCCCGCTCGCGTTCGCCCCCGGCGAGACGGCCGTGCTGCCCGAACCAGAGCATGCCTATTCGGGCGACTACCCGCTTGCCCGGTTCCTGTATCTGTACCTCAACATCGACAAGCGTGAGCCGCTGGACGCGCTGCGCGAGGAGTTCCTGAGGCTGATTTTCTCCCGCGAGGGTCAGGAGTCGGTGATCAAGGACGGGTCGTACCCGGTTTCCGCCGACATCGCCCGCGAGGAGCTCGAGCGCATCGGGATCGACCCCGGGTTCTGAGTCGCCGCGAGGTCTGCACGCATGCCTGGGGCCGCCACAACCGCACAGCACGACGCGGCGGCCGGCCGTCGGACTTCGGCGTGGGTCCTGTTCCAGGACCGGGCGGCCGAACTGGTGATTACCGCGGGCGGGCTCGCCGTGCTGCTGGCGATGCTCGGGATCTGCGTCTTCCTCGTTTCGAGCACGGTCCCGCTGTTCACCGGGGGGCGGCTGACCGGGGAGGTCGCGAGGTTCCGGCTCGAAAGCGGGTCGCCCCTGTGGGTTTCGCTCGATCCCGCCTTCGACCGGTTCATCACGCTCGACCGCGACGGCGTGTATCGCGTGCGGTCGATCACGGATGGTGAACCGCTCGCGGCCGCGCCGGCGCTGTTGGACGCCGCGGTCCCGGGGGCGGTCCGGGCGGAGGCGGGCGAAGGCTGGGCGACGCTGACGGGGTCGGACGGTTCGTTCGTGCTTACCAGGCCGGTGCTCTCCTGGAAACCGTTCCGGGGCGAATCAGGGTCCGTCGTTTCTGGTGAGCCCTCCAGCGACTCACCCGAGGTGTACCTCCAGACGCTGGGCGATGGCAGCGTCCGGCGCTGGACGCTGACCATCGATCGGCGCGGCCCGTTCGATTCGGGAACATCGGGCATCGTCGACTCGCGGGGCCGATCGGATCGGGAGCGGTCGTTCGCATCGTCCGGCGACTCGGGGATCCTCGCGGGGGCGATCCGCTCCAGGCGGGCCCTCGGCTCATCGTCGCTTCGCTTCACGGTCACGCCCGACAAGGCCCCGCTTCGATTCGACGAGACTCTCGACCCGCGATGGGTGTTCTCGACCGGCTCGGGCCGGTGGGTGTACGCGGTCTGGGAGTCGGGGGTCCTGCTCGCGTTGGACCGCGAGGCGGGCGCGAGGAACGGGGTTTCTCGCGCGAGACTTCCCTGGCCGGACGCGACCATCACGGCGGCGGAGATGGGACTGGGCGCCGAGTCGCTCCTGGTTGGGGACAGCCAGGGCCGGCTTTCGGTCTGGTCGGCCGGGGGGGACGCGGGTTCGCTGGAGATGACTTCGGTCGACCCGTTGGGGGCCGCGCCCGTTGCCGCGATCCGGCCCGGCGACCGGGACCGGACCGTCTCGGTCGGGTTCGGGGATGGGGAGGCTGTTTTGTACAACCTCCTCAGCGGGAAAACGGTTGTTCGGACAACGGGGGAGGGCTCGGCGGCCCACGTCGCGGCGTCGCCCGGGTCTGAGATGCTGCTCGTCTGCAACGATCAGGGCGAGGTCGTGATCTTCGGCGTCGAGCCCGGGCACGCGGGGGTTTCGTTCCGTTCCCTGTTCGGCAAGGTGAAGTACGAGGGGTACGACGAGCCCGAGTTTGTTTACCAGTCCACTGGCTCGGCCTCGTCCGAACCCAAGTTCAGCCTCGTCCCGCTGATCTTCGGGACCATCAAGGCGACGATCGTGGCGATGCTGTTCGCCACGCCGCTGGGCGTGCTGGCTGCGGTCTATTCGAGCGAGTTTCTGCACCACGGTGTCCGCCGCGTCGTCAAGCCGGCGATCGAGCTGATGGCGTCGCTCCCGTCGGTCGTGCTGGGGTTCATGGCGGCGATGGTCGTTGCGCCGTTCGTCCGCGATTTCCTTCCGCAGCTCATGCTCGCGGCGGCGACTGGGCCGCTGGGCGTGGTGCTCGCGGCGCACGCATGGCGATCGATCTCCAGCGGTCGTGCGGCGCAGGGCGGGCCGGCCCGGCAGATCGTGCTGATCGCGTGCGCGCTTGCCGGCGGCATCGCGGCGGCGGTGCTGATGGGTCCGGCGGTGGAGGGTTTTCTCTTCGCGCCGGGGCCCGGGGAGGAGGGTTCGATCCGCGGGTGGCTGAATCGCGACTTCGGCGGCCCTGGGCCGGGATGGTTCGTCGCGTCGCTGCCCGTAGTGGCGCTGGTGCTGCTGATCGCGGACGCGGGCGTGCTCGACCCCGCGTGGCGTCGCTTCGGGGGCCTCTGGGGTTATCGCTTCGCGAACGCGGCGGAGTTTTTCCGCCTGCTGGTGAACCTGGCCGTCCTGGTGCTGGTGTCCGCCGCGGTCGCCTGGCTGCTCGGCGCGACGGGGCTCGACCCGCGGGATTCGATCTTTGGCCCGTTCAACCAGCGGAACACGCTTGTCGTCGGGATGATCATGGGGATCGCGGTCATCCCGATCATCTACACGATCAGCGAGGACGCGATCCGGTCGGTGCCGGACAGCCTGCGTTCGGCGTCGCTGGGTGTCGGGGCGACGCCCTGGCAAACGGCGGTCCGCGTGCTGCTGCCCGTGGCGGGCAGCGGGATCTTCAGCGCGTGCATGATCGGGTTGGGGCGGGCGGTGGGCGAGACGATGATCGTGCTGATGGCGACGGGGAATACGCCGGAGATGTCGTGGAACATCTTCAGCGGGTTCAGAACGCTCGCGGCGAACATCGCCGTCGAGCTGCCCGAGGCGCCGCGGGAGTCGACGCACTACCGGGTGCTCTTCCTGTGCGGGCTGGTGCTCTTCGCGATGACGCTGGTCATCAACACCACGGGCGAACTGGTCCGCCAGCACTTCAGGAAGCGGAACGCGGCGCTATGAGCAGGGAGCAGGGCCCCAACCCGGACGCGACGACGCCCCCCGGCGTGCACCGCCGTCGCGCGACGCCGCCGTCGGCGTTCGGCGAGCCATCGGTGTGGATGATGGGCGCAGCGTTGCTCGTTTGCTTGGCCCTGGTCGTCACGACGGTGCTGCTGATCACGAGCGAGGGGCTGCGCACGCTCTGGCCGAGGCCGATCGAGCGGATCACGCTGCGCTCGGGCGAGGTCTTCCTCGCGCTGCCCGTGGGCTCGGAGCACTTCACGCCGACCGACGCCGACCGCGACCGTCTGCGTGAGTTGGAAGCCGGCGGGTCATTTGAGTTGAGCGGGGATCGCCCGGTTCGGCATCGGTTCCGCGTCGGCAACCGGGACATCGGCCGCGAGCCGTTCCGCTGGGTGCCCGAGCACGAGATTGCCTCCCGCGACCGTCCGCTCGACGCGGTGGTGGTGGAGCGGGACGAATGGGGCGTGTTCATCGGTGTACCGAATTCGGTCATCGTCCGGCAGATTGTCGAGGAGCCGGCCTCAAGTCCGTTCACGGACCGCGTTGAGCTCACGACCGAGCACGGGTCGGGCGTGGCGACGCAGCGGGTGATCGAGGAACGGGCCGAGGGCGTTCGACGGGTCTTGCGAGAGCTCAGGCTGACCGAGGGCGCCGACGCGACCATCGAGAAAGTCCGGGACCTGGCGGCGCAGGCCGGCGCCCGGCGCGGTGAGATCGAGCGGCTCCTCCGCGTCGAGGTGCCCTCCGTTCAGAACACGATCCTCGAGCTGGGGTGGAAGGAGAAGGCGGTTCGGCTCGCGGCATCCTCGCGTTTGGAAACGCCCGCGCCGCTCTGGCTGTGGATCTGCTTCGCCGCAGCGGGCGTGCTGGGGACGGGGGGCGCGTTCGCCGCGGCCCGTTCGATGGCGCCGTCGCGTCGACGCACGCTCGCGTTGCTCGCGTTGGGCGTGGTGGTGGCCTCGTGCGGGCTCGGGGTTGTGCTCGAACGCCCGTTCGCGCGGGGCGAGATCGACGAGGCCGAGGCCCAGGCGAGGATCGGCACGATCGCGGCGGAGCGTACGGCCCTCGAGCGACGCAGGGAGGAGCTCATCGCCCGGGCGCGGATGCTCGAGCGGCTCGACCAGACCCTCCGGCTCGAGGTCATCGATCCGGCCAACGGACGGTTCGCGCCCGTGGCCCAGGCGCAGCCCGATGAGCCGATGCGCCTCTCGCAGGCGATCCGCGTGATCGAATCGAACCGCCTCGGTCTGGTTGATCGTGCGTGGCTCTATCTGGTGCGCTGGCGTGACTTCCTTGCCCGGCCGCCCGGCGAGAGCCCCGGTGAGGGCGGCGTTTTCCCGGTGATCATCGGGACGGTGGTGCTCACGCTGCTTCTGACGGTGACGGTGGTGCCGCTCGGGGTCGTCGCAGCGTTGTACCTGCGCGAGTACGCCCACCAGGGCTTGGTCACCAGCGCGATCCGGATCGCGATCAACAACCTCGCGGGTGTACCGAGCATCGTCTACGGCATGTTCGGGCTGGGGTTCTTCTGCTACACGCTGGGCGCGTTCATCGACGAGGGCCCAGGGCAGGCCGCGTTGCCACGCCTCTCGTGGTGGATCCTGCTCGCGGGCCTGGGTCTGGTCGTCCTGCTGGCGGGGGCGTTGACGGTCGGCTCCTCCGGCCCGGGCGTGACCTCGGGCGGTCGCTCGGCGGTCTCGCGTGCGGCCCGGTTCGCGGCGTGGTGGCTCTGGCTCGCCGCCGTTGTCTGCGCGGGCGCCCTCGTCTGGACCAGCCCCTACTTCGGCGGGTTCTTCTCGGCCAAGCTGCCCGAGCAGCCGACCTTCGGCTCGCGCGGCATCCTCTGGGCGGCACTCACGCTCGCGCTGCTCACGCTCCCCGTGGTGATCGTGGCGACCGAGGAGGCGATCGCCGCCGTCCCCGGGTCGATGAGGGAGGGGAGCCTCGGGTGCGGGGCGAGCCGGTGGCAGACGGTGCGTCGGATCGTGCTGCCCGCGTCGATGCCGGGCGTTTTGACCGGGGCGATCCTGGCGATGGCCCGGGGGGCGGGCGAGGTTGCCCCGCTCATGCTCGTGGGCGCGGTCAACCTCGCGCCGGCGCTGCCGCTGACGGCGGAGCCCCCGTTCCTGCACGGGGACCGGACCTTCATGCACCTCGGGTTCCATATCTATAACCTCGGGTTCCAGAGCCCCGACGCGGAGGCCGCCCGACCCCTGGTGTGGACCACGACGCTCCTGCTGGTGACGATCGTGCTCGCCCTGAATCTCGTCGCGATGGTGATCCGGGCGAGGCTCCCCGGACGGCGTGGTGGAGGTGGAATGTGACCCCGATGCAAACAAGCGGGCCGCTGGCCGAGGCGCCCGCGAGCAACCCGCCCGACCACACTTCTCAGGCCCGGCGCCCGGGCGCCGTGGGTGGCAAACCCGCGCGGCGGAACGGGGCTGGGCCCGAGTCCTCGGTGCTCGACGCGATCCGGCGGGGCGAGCACACGGAGGCGAGGATCCACCCGGAGGTCACGAGCCAGGACGCGGTGATCCGGACCGTCGATTTCTCGCTCTGGTACGGCCCGCGTCGGGCCCTGTTCGATGTGTCCATGCCGATCCCGCGGGGGAAGGTGACGGCGCTGATCGGGCCTTCCGGGTGCGGCAAGAGCACGCTCCTCCGGAGTGTCAACCGGCTTAACGACCTGATCGACGGCGTTCGGGTCGAGGGGGAGATGCTGCTGAACGGGGCCTCGGTCTACGCCCCGCGGGTGGATGTCATCGACCTCCGCAAACGCCTCGGGATGGTCTTCCAGAAGCCCAACCCGTTCCCGATGTCAATCTTCGAGAATGTGGTCTACCCGCTCCGGATCGATGGCGTGCGCAAGAAGTCGGTCCTCCAGGACGCCTGCGAGCGGGCCCTCCGCGGGGCGGCGCTCTGGGACGAGGTCAAGGACCGGCTCGGCGCCCCGGCGCTGGGGCTCTCGGGCGGGCAGCAGCAGCGGCTTTGCATCGCGCGGGCGATTGTTTCGGATCCCGAGGTCCTCTTGCTCGACGAGCCCTGCTCGGCGCTCGACCCGATCGCGACCCAGCGCGTTGAGGAGTTGATCGCGGGCATCTCCAAGCGTTATTCGGTCCTCATCGTGACCCACAACATGCAGCAGGCGGCGAGGGTGAGCCAGTACACCGCGTTCATGTACCTCGGGCACCTTGTCGAATATGGGCCGACGGGGACCATCTTCCAGAACCCGGCGCTGCCCGAGACCGAGCAGTATGTCACCGGGCGGTTCGGGTAAGCCGAGCGGGCCGGGAATACGGGCCGAATCCACAGGCGGGCCGGTGAACGACCGATACAGGCGGGTACTATCGGGGACACCCGAGGCGTTCTCGGTCCTTCTCGGCGCGGGCCGACGGGGGCCGGGCGTCGCACCCACCGGCCGGTACCATGACGACAGCCCCACGCCCGATTCCCCGTTCCGTGAATGGCTGGAGCCCGGACTACCTCGAGGAGCGGTACCGGATCTACCAGTCTGATCCCGGGTCGATGTCCTCGGCGGAGCAGATGTTCTTCGCCGGGTACGACCTCGCGATGGCGGGGGAGTTGAAGATGTCGTCGTCGGCGGTCGCGGCGAACGGCGCGGGCCTCGCGGCTCCCGCGGCAACGCCGGCGCAGGCGTTGACGCCGGCGCGGCCGGTCTACGACGACCGTGGGACGCCGCTGCGCGTGACGCCCTACGAGGGTCGCCCGGCGGGCCAGGCGTCGCACTTCCAGGCGGTGGTGGACGATTTCATCACCTCGTACCGGGAGCACGGGCACTTGGTCGCCAAGATCGACCCGTTCGATCGGGTGAGGCCGCGTCCGGCCGAGTTGACGCTCGGGTACCACGGCCTGAGCCGGGAGGACCTGGACAGGCCGGTCGACGCCGGGTCGTTCGGGCATGAGGGGACGGTTCCGCTGCGGGATCTGGTCGATCGCCTGGAGGCGACCTACTGCGGCTCGATCGGCGTGGAGATCATGCATGTCACCGACACGGAGGTGCGTGCGTGGCTGATCGAGCGGATCGAGCGGTCGGGCGGGCGGGTCGAACTGAGCCGTGGGGAGAAGGCCCATGTGCTCGAGCGGCTGATCCGGGCGGAGATGTTCGAGCGGTTCCTGGGCAAGCGTTATCCCGGCGAGAAGCGGTTCAGCCTTGAAGGGTCGGAGTCGCTCATCCCGTTGCTCGATCGTGTCATGGAGACGGCGAGCGATCTCGGCGTCGAGGAGATCGTGCTCGGGATGGCCCACCGCGGCCGGCTCAATGTCCTCAACAATGTCCTCGGGAAGACCTACCAGCAGATCTTCACCGAGTTCGAGGAATCCTGGCTCGAGGACTTCGACGACAGCGGGGGGGATGTCAAGTACCACCGGGGCTACTCGGGCACGCGGCGTTTCCCGAACGGGCGGATGCTCCACCTGGCGATGGCGAGCAACCCGAGCCACCTCGAGTGCGTCGGCGCGGTCGTGCAGGGTCGCTGCCGCGCCAAGCAGAGGCTGCGCGCGGACTTCGATCGCGTCCGGGTGATCCCGCTGGTGATCCACGGCGACGCGGCGGTCGCGGGGCAGGGGATCGTGGCGGAGATCCTCAATTTCAGCCAGTTGGAGGGGTACACGACGGGCGGCACCGTGCATGTCGTGGTGAACAACCAGATCGGGTTCACCACCGTTCCCGAGGACGCCCGGTCGAGCCGGTATTGCACGGATGTCGCCAAGATCATCGACGCCCCGATCCTGCATGTGAACGGGGAGGACCCGGAGGCGGTGGTCGCGGCGGGGCGGTTCGCGATGGAGTTCCGCCAGCGGTTCAAGCGGGACATCTTCATCGACCTGCAGTGCTACCGCAAGTACGGGCACAACGAGCAGGACGAGGCGAGTTTCACCCAGCCGATCCTGGCCGAGCTGATCCGGAACAAGACGGGTGTGCTCGAGCAGTACTCCCAGCGGCTTCTCGACGAGGGCGTGATCAACCAGGCCGACCTCGAAGCGATCCGCCTGCGCATGGACGAGGCGCTCGAGCAGGCGCAGCACGAGGTGAAGGCGAGCCCGCACGACCCCACCATCGATCCCGGGAGTTCGCGATGGGCGGGGTTGACCGAGAAGTTCAACTTCGACCCGGTCGAGACCGGCGTCTCGATGGCGTTGATCGAGGAGGTCTGCGAGGCGCTGGGGCGGGTTCCCGATGGGTTCGAGGTTAACCGCAAGCTCAAGCCCCTGCTGAAGTCTCGGGCCGAGTTGCCGAAGACCGGCGAGATCAGCTACGCCGACGCGGAATCGATCGCGTACGGCACGCTTGTGGCGGAGGGGAACGCGGTCCGGCTGAGCGGGCAGGACTGCCGCCGGGGGACCTTCAGCCACCGCCACGCGGTCCTCCGCGACGCGAACACCGGGGAGCCGTACACGCCGTTGAACCACATCCGCGAGATGGGCGTGATCGGGGCGGAGAACCCGCCCGGCTCGATCGGCGCGGACGGCAAGCCGAGGCAGGCGAAGTTCTGCGTGTACGACAGCCCGCTGAGCGAGGCGTCGGTGCTGGGGTTCGACTACGGGTATTCGCTGGCCGACCCAAGCATGCTCGTGCTGTGGGAGGCGCAGTTCGGCGATTTCGTGAACGGCGCGCAGCCGATCATCGACCAGTTCATCGCGACGGCGGAGGTGAAGTGGGAGCGCTGGTCGGGGCTGGTGATGCTGCTCCCGCATGGGTACGAGGGGGCGGGCCCCGAGCACTCGTCGTGCCGCATCGAGCGGTTCCTCAAGGCGTGCGGCAACAGCAACATGCAGGTGGTCTACCCGACGACCGCGGCGCAGACCTTCCACATGATCCGGCGGCAGCTCCGCCGGAACTTCCGCAAGCCGCTGATCGTCGCGACGCCCAAGAGCATGCTCCGCGTGCCCACGAGCCGGATCGAGGAGCTCACCACCGGCGGGTTCCAGGAGATGCTGGACGATCCGGCGTTCACGACGGGCCTCAACGGGGCCAAGGCGTTCGAACGCAAGAAGGTCCGCCAGATCACGCTCTGCTGCGGGAAACTCTACCACGAGTTGAACGAGCGACGGATCGAGCTCGGGCGGCAGGATGTCGCCCTGATCCGGATCGAGCAGATCTACCCGTTCCACAACGAACTGCTTCGTGAGATCCTCGGCCGCTATCCCTCCGGGGCGGAGATCGTCTACGCCCAGGAAGAGCCGCGGAACATGGGGACCTACCTCTTCGTCGCCGATCAGATGATGACCTATCTCGGGTTGGCGCGACCGAGGTACATCGGGCGTTCGGCGGCGGCAAGCCCCGCGGTGGGTTCCAAGCGGATCCACAAGATGGAGCAGGAGCAGATCCTGACCGAGGCGATCGGACCGATCTCGAAGGGCGAGAAGCACTGAACCGCCGGCCCGGCGCGACCCGGGCCGGCCGACACCGCCCCACGCGGGCGTACACGAGGCGAGCATGGCTCAGGACATTGTCATCCCGACGGTGGGCGAATCGGTCACGAGCGGCGTCATTGCGTCGTGGACCAAGGCCGAGGGCGAGTGGGTCGAGCGCGACGAGACGGTGATCGAGCTCGAGACGGACAAGATCACGATGGAGATCCCTGCGCCGGCGTCGGGCATCCTCAAGCGGGGGGCGGGGGTGGGCGACACCGTCGAGGTGGGGGCCGTCGTCGGCTCCATCGACGACTCGGCGCAGCGGCCCGCGGGCAAGGCGGGCGGGGCGAAGGCCGGCGCCTCGGCCACCGCGGTCCTCGACGCGCCCCCGCAGGTGAGCAAGAAGACCGAGGCCCCGCCCTCGGCTCCCCCGGCCGCGGCGCCGGCGCCGAAGGGGCCCGATCACGCGGGCGAGGCCAACGGCGATGTCCGCGCCACGCCGCTGGCGAGAAAGCTCGCGACCGAGGGGAGTATCGACCTGCACGGCATCCGGGGCACCGGCCCCGGCGGACGCGTGCGCGAGCAGGATGTGCTCGCGGTGCTGCAGCAGGGCGCCGAGCGTTCCGCGTCTGACACGACGCCCGCGGGCCCGGCCCGCGCGACCCGCCTCGAGCGGATGAGCCCGATGCGGCAGCGGATCGCCTCCCGGCTCGTCGAGGCCCAGCAGACCGCCGCGATGCTCACTACCTTCAACGAGGTGGACATGACCGCGGTGATGCAGACCCGTTCGCAGTACAAGGACAAGTTCGCCGAGCGGCACGGCGTCGGGCTCGGGTTCATGAGTTTCTTTGTGAGGGCCGCCGTCTCGGCGCTGCGGGCCTTCCCGATGATCAACTCCTATGTGGTGATCGACGCCGAGGGCAAGCCCGCGGTGGAGTCGCACGACTACCAGGATGTCGCGATCGCGGTCGCAAGCCCGAAGGGCCTGGTCGTCCCCGTGCTGCGGAACGCCGAGACCCTCTCGTTCGCGCAGATCGAGGCGCGGATCAAGGACTTCGGCGGGCGAGCGAAGGAGGGCAAGCTCTCCCTCGACGAGATGCAGGGCGGGACCTTCACGATCACGAACGGGGGGGTTTTTGGCTCGCTGGTGTCGACGCCCATCCTGAACCCGCCGCAGTCGGCGATTCTCGGGATGCACGCGATCAAGAACCGGGCCGTCGAGGACCCCGACAGGCCGGGCCAGATCGCGCTTCGTCCCATGATGTACCTCGCGTTGTCGTACGATCACCGCATCGTCGACGGCGCGGAGGCGGTGCAGTTCCTCGTGCATCTCAAGAACGCGATCGAGGATCCCAAGCGGCTGCTGCTCGACCTCTGACCCGCGGGGGCGGCATGCGACGGACGGTCGGATCGGTCCTCATCGCCGTCGGCATGCTCATGATGGCGTTCGGCGCCATCGGCGCGGTGCGCGAGATCGGTCAGACCTACGAGCGGCTCTCCAACGACCCGCTCGGCGAGCCGGATATCCCCGAGGAAGCGCGACCCGGGCGGATGCTCCGACACGCGGCACTCGGCGGTGCGGGTTTGGTCCCCCTCCTCGCCGGGATCGTGATCGGGCGGCGCCGAGTGCGGATTCGCCTTCGCTAGATCGCCGGGCGTTCAGCCGGACGCGGCCGCGGCGGCGGCCTGCTGCTGGGCCTGCAGCGCGGCGACGAGCGCGGCCTGCCCGCCGTCGTTCGAGCCGCCCATCATGGTCGCGACGATCGGCAGCGATGTGCCCGCGTCCTTGGGGCGGAAGACCCAGAGCACCTGCCCGGTCAGCGGGTCCAGACACGAGACCGTCCCCGTCCGGCAGACATAGACGCCCGTGGGGTCGGCCGTCAGCATCATGAACCCCGAGTTGAACCACTTGCTCCCGGGAACCTCCGTGCGCCATACGGGCTCACCAGTCCGGCCGTCCACCGCGGTGACCCACTTCTTGGCGGCGACGAACACGAGCGTGGTGAAGTCGAGCATCATGGTCCCTTTCAGCAGCTGGCATCGTAACGCGGGCGGCGGGCCGGCCGAAGGGGCCCCGCGGATCGGGAGGCCCCAATGCCCGCACGGCGTACCCGCTTGGGAGTGCAGCCGCGGTGGCTCTATACTCCTCTCATGCCGCTGACACGAGACCAGATCGCCCGTCGCGCCGCCCTCGAGTTGAAGGACGGCTTCGTCGTGAACCTCGGGATCGGGATGCCGACGCTGGTGGCCAACTACATCCCTGAGGGGATGGATGTGTGGCTCCAGTCAGAGAACGGGCTGCTCGGCATCGGGCCCTTCCCGACCGAGGCCGAGGTCGACGCGGACCTGATCAACGCCGGCAAGCAGACGGTGACCGCGCGGACGGGGGCCAGCTTCTTCTCCAGCGCCGAGTCGTTCGGCATGATCCGGGGTGGGCACATCGACATGTGCATCCTCGGGGCGATGCAGGTGAGCCAGACGGGCGACATCGCCAACTGGATGATCCCCGGGAAGATGGTCAAGGGCATGGGCGGGGCGATGGACCTGGTCGCGGGCGTGCGCAAGGTCGTGGTCATGATGGAGCACTGCTCGAAGAACGGGGAGGCGAAGCTCGTCCGCGAGTGCTCGCTCCCGCTCACGGGGCGCGGCTGCATCGACATGGTCATCACCGAACTCTGCGTCCTGAAGATGGACCGGGACCACGGGCGGTTCCGCCTCCTCGAGGTCGCCCCCGGCGTGACCGCGGACGAGGTCGTCGCGAAGACCGAGGCCGAACTGCGGATCGACCGCGAGCCGGCGACGATCGCGGTGTGATCCGGCCTGTTTCGCGAGCAAGCCCGGCGGCTTACGACACCGTCCCGCACAGCCGGTAGAGCGCCCGTGCCCCGACCATCGCGTCGATCGGCGGGGCGCCCTCGACCGAAGACGGGCAGACTTCGACAAGATCGAAACCCACGACCTCGCGATCGGACTCGCGGAGCATCTTCAGCAGCAGGCTCAGTTCGTCCCACGACAGCCCCCCGGGCACGGGGGTTCCCGTGTTTGGGCACAGCGTCGGGTCGAGCCCGTCGATGTCGAGGCTGATGACCACTTCTCGCGGGAGGCTGTTGATGATCCGCTCGCAGATCACGCCCCAGGACGCACCCCCGAACCGTTCGTCCGCGAGGTCGTCCCAGAAGAAGGTCCGCACGGTCGTCCCGCCGTGCCGCGCGGTATCGGGCCCGTGCTCCTCGGCGAGGGCCGCCTCCTGCTCGCAGAAGTCGCGGATGCCGACCTGGACGATCGAGGACACATGATCGAGGTTGAACAGCACATTGTGCATGATCGACGCGTGCGACCAGGCGAACCCCTCGAACGCCGGGCGGAGGTCCATGTGCGCGTCGATCTGGAGGATGCCGACCCCCGGGTGCCGGTCGGCGGCGGCCTGGTACAGCCCGTACGAGACCGCGTGCTCACCCCCGATGACCCCGGGGACCTTCCCCTGCTCGTACGCCGCCTGGGCGTGGATCCGGGCGTGGGCCGCGGCCCGGGTTGAGAACTGGTCCACATGGTGCAGGGCGTCCTCGTCCCCCTCGGCCGGGCCGCCCCGGTCGATGATCGGCTCGGCGAGCGCCCGGGCCTGCCGCGACCAATGCTCGATCTCGACGGGGTGGGGCTCCATGAAGATGCCCCGCTCGAAGATGTTCCCGAACCGCCGGTCGAAGAGATCGACCTGCATCGAGGCCCGGCGGATCGCCTCAGGCCCCCGCGAGGACCCGAGCCCGTAGGAACTGGTCGCGTCGTAGGGGACCGGGATCAGGATGATTGACGCGTCCTCCCGGCTATGGGGGAGTCCGAAGACATTCTCGGCGTGAGCGGCGGCGGCGTTGGGGTCAAAGGTCATGCCCAAAGCGTACCGGAGCCACGCCCCCCCCGGCGGGCCCGGGCCTGGGCCCGGGCTCCATCCCGGGTGGTGGTTGACCGGGGGGGGGGGGGGCGCTTGAATCCGGACCCCGGGCCCGTCGTGGGCCCCGGCACATGCCCGGACGCGTCGACCGAAGCCTCGGCCCCCGACCCGTCGCTGACCCAGCACCGCCCGAAGGCACACCCTTGCCGGGGCGGACGGAAGGAGTTTTGTATGGCTCGCTACACCGGTCCGAAGGTCCGCCTGTCCCGACGCGTCGGGGCCCCGATCGAGGACAACCCCAAGCACACCAGCAAGCGGCAGCTCAACGCCCCCGGCATGCACGGGTTCCGCGGGCGGCGACTCCGTGACTACGGCATCCGCCTGCAGGAGAAGCAGAAGCTCCGGTACCACTACCATGTGCTCGAGAAGCAGTTCGCCCGCTATGTGTCCGAGGCGAAGCGCCTGCCCGGGAACTCGGGCGAGGTTCTCCTCCAGCTCCTCGAGCGTCGCCTGGACAACCTCGTCCGCCGGTCCGGCGTGGCCCGGACCATCTGGGCCGCCCGGCAGATCGTCGCCCACGGGCATGTGCTGGTGAACGGCCGCAAGACCGACCGCCCCTCCTTCTCGGTCAAGGTGGGCGATGTCATCTCCTTCAAGCCCGGCATCGAGAAGCTGCTGCGCGAGAACATGGAGAGCCTGGCCGGGCACGAGGTGCCGGGCTGGATCGATTTCAACCCCTCGGAGCTTAAGGCGAAGATCATCGCCCTGCCGACGAGTGACCAGGTTCCGTTCGATGTGAACACCAACCTGATCGTCGAGTTCTATCGCGGCTGAGCGGGCCGACCGCTGCACGGTTCTCACGACCGACCCGGCCCCGGGTCGGTTTTTCATAGGGGCGGGGCCCCGGCGGCGCGGGCCCCTACACTCCCGGGTTCCACCCCCCAAACCACGGACCTGACGCATGCTGAAGTTCCTGAGGAAGTACCGGATCATCCTCCTCGCCGTCGGCGGTTCGCTGCTGATGGTCGTCTTCCTGCTCCAGCCGGTGCTGCAGCAGCTCACGCCCGACCCGCGGAAGAAGGTGATCGCCACCATCGGCGGCGAGGGGGGCACGAAGATCCGCATGGGCGACCAGGTTCGCGCGAACATCGAGCTCGACATCCTCGAGCGGTTCCTGCCCGATCTCATGACGCTCATCGAGATCGAGCCCGAGCACAAGGCCGAGCACTGGATCCTGCTCAAGCACGAGGCCGAGCGGGTCGGCGTGATGGGTGTGCAGCAGGACGGGGCGGACTGGATCCCGGAACTCGCGTTCGGGCTCGTGGCGGTGCAGGCCCAGCTGGCCAGGCAGATGGGCCAGAGCCTCTCGGCCGATCAGGTCAACGAGGCGATCCAGATGACCACGCAGTCGCTCCAGCTCCGCCGGTCCACGCTGCTGCGGAACAACGCGGGCCTGAGCGAGCAGGCGTTCAACGAGATCCTCTCCAAGGCGCGGGGGGTGACCCGCCTGCGCCGTCTTTACAACGACGCCCCCCGGTTCAGCGAGCCCCGCGCGATCGAGGCGATGGAACGGCTCGCGTCGCGCGTGCTCACCGATCAGGTGGTCCTCGGGCCCGAGCTCATGCTCGACGGCATCGAGGAGCCCACCGAGGCCGAGCTGATCGAGCACTTCGAGCAGTACAAGGCCTCCAGGCCCGGCGACGACGGGGCCAACCCCTTTGGCTTCGGATACACCCTGCCGGCCCGGGTCAAGATGGCCTGGCTCACGCTCGACCCGATGCGTGTCGCTGAAACGGTGACCCCCGACCCAGTCCAGGTCCGCCGCCGCTGGCAGGCGGAGAACCCGGACGGGGGCTCGTTCGACGAGGCCCGAGCCGAGCTCGAGCGCACCATCCGCGAGGAGAAGGTCGCGCAGATCATGAGCGAGGCCGACGAGGTGATCCGGGGCGAGATCCTCGCCTCGCTCCGCGGCGTCGAGAAGGAAGGCATCTACCGCGCGATCCCCGAGGGCTGGGCCGCCCCTGATCTCGAGAAGGTCGCCCAGGATGTCGTCGCCGCGGTGCAGGACAGGCACGGCGTGCGCATCCCGCTGCCGAGCGTCATCCGCCGCGCCGACGCCTGGCTGACCCCGCAGCAGATCCAGCAGCAGGCGGGCGTGGGGCGGGCCTTCTTCCGGGTCGGGAACCGGACGCTCCCGGTCTCCATGCTGCCGAGCATGGTTCGGGGAATCGGGACGGAGACCGCGGTGGCCGTGCAGATCGGCGTGCCCATCATCGACCCGGTCGCCGAGGGTGCGGGCGGGACGCGGCACTACATCGTCGTGCTCGATGCGCGCGAGGAATCCCCGCCGGCCGGGATCGACGAGATCCGGGATCAGCTCGTGCGCGATGTGAAGTCCCTCAAGGCCTTCCGGGCTCTCGAGGGCAATCTCGCCGAGTACCGCTCGCTGGCGCAGACCGGCGGGCTCGAGGCGGTGATCGACCTCTTCACCGACGAGACCGGCGTGCCGCGGGTGCGCGTCCGCGAGAACATCTTCGTCTCTGAAGACGCGATCATGGCGGCGACCACCGAGTCGTTCCAGGACTCCCGGGCCAACGCGCCCGCGTTCCGAGAGGCCGTCGTCACGGTGGGGGGGGCGCTCGATCCTCTGGCGGGCTACGACCCGATCCCGCTGTCGGAGTCGATCGTCGCGGCCGCGCTGCCCGGGTCTCGCTGCGTCGCGTTGGCGAGGGTGCGGGCCAAGGTGCCGCCGACGGTGGAGGAGTTCCGCCGGTTCGAGGTCGGCCTCCTGGTGCAGGAGACCAGCCGCGTGGTCGACGAGGCGGAGACCGAGGGGCACCCGCTGCGGTTCGACCGCCTGGCCGAGCGGCTGAAGTTCGTCGAGGTCGGCGCCAAGAAGCAAGACGCCGCCGAGGGCTGATCCGCCGATTGCCCCGGCTCGGCGCGGGGCCTGCAACCGAGGTCGGACGCCGGCGGTAGGAGTTCCCGTTCGATCGTGGGGAGCCCCGAGGATGAGCCGCTGGCTGCGCCGAATCGTCGATGCCGAGCCGGGCGAGTTGGCGCCGGCGTGCCTCGCGGGGCTGCAGTTCTTCTGCCTGCTCTTCGGGTACTTCCTGCTCCGTCCACTCCGGGAAGCGCTCGGGCTTGAGGGCGGGATCGATAGCCTCCGGCTTCTCTTCCTCGCGACCGTCGCGGTCATGATCGCGGCGAATGTGGTGTACGGCTTCGTCGCGGCGAGGCTGCCCCGCGGCGTCCTGGTGCCGCTGGTCTATCTCGGCGCCCTGGCGTCGCTGATCGTGTTCGCCCTCTTTCTCGGAAACGCCGGGCGAACGGTCGGCGCGGTCTTCTATGTCTGGCTGAGCGTGTTCAACCTCTTCGCGGTCTCCGTGTTCTGGTCGCTCTGCGCTGATGTCTTCACGCTCGAGCAGGGCAAGCGGCTCTTCGGGTTCATCGGGGTCGGGGGCACCGCCGGGGCGCTGCTGGGGTCGGGCGTCGCGTGGGGGTGGGCCGAGAGATTCGGGTCCGCGGGGATCCTCTGGATCGCCGCCGCCCTGATCGGGCTGACCGCGGCGATTTCCTTCGTCCTGAGCCGATGGGCGGCCCGGGGCGGCTCACGCGGCGAACCCGTGGGCGGCCTCCCCTGGGCCGGGCTGACCGAGTTGTTCCGGTCGCGCTACCTCGGAGCGATCGGTTTGACCGTGCTGATCTTCTCTGTGTGCTCGACGCTGCTCTACTTCGAGAAGATGCGGATCGTCGAGGCCGCGGTCGAGGGAACCGAGGCCCGGGCCTCGGTCTTCGCGGCGATCGAGACCGCGTCGCAGACGCTGGCCATCCTGCTCCAGGTCTTCCTCACGGGCCGCCTGATGCGATGGCTCGGCGTCGGCGCGATGCTCGCCGTGGTGCCGCTGATCACCCTGCTCGGGTTCACCGCCCTGGGGTTGCTGCCCACGCTCGCCCTCGTCACCGTCTTCGAGGCGACGCGGCGTGCGGGCAACTTCGCGCTCAGCAAACCCGCCCGGGAGACGCTGTTCACCATTGTCCCTCGCGAGGACAAATACAAGGCGAAGAGCGCGATCGACACCTTCGTCTACCGGGGCGGGGACACCCTCGGGACCCTCGCCGACAAGGTCGTCGCGGTCGTGGCGCTGCCCGCCGCGGTGCTCGCCGTGCCGCTCGCGGTCGCGGGCGTCGCCCTCGCGGCGTGGCTGGGACGCGAAGAGAAGAGGCTGTCAAACCAGACCGGAATTGAACCAGAGATTCAAGCCGAAAGGAAATCCCATGTTGCAGTCACGCCGTGAGTTCCTCGTCGCCTCCGCCGGCGCCTCCGCGGCGCTCGTAACCGGATCGGCTCTCGGCGGCCTGTTCGCGGCCTCCCGCAAGCCCATGAAGATCCTGTTCCTCGGGGGGACGGGCTTCCTGGGCCCCGCGGCGGTGGAACTGCTTGTGGGAGCCGGGCACGAGGTCACGCTCTTCAACCGAGGCAACCGCGATGAACTGTTCCCGGATCTCGAGCAGATTCTCGGGAACCGCATCGTGACCGAGGAGCCTGGTCTCGCTCCGCTGAAGACCGAGATCGACAAGGGTCGGCGTTGGGATGCGGTGGTCGACACCGCCAATGTGCACACCTGGGTCGACCACAGCGCCGCGCTGCTGACGGGCGCTGTCGATCACTATGTCTTCATCTCCAGCCTCTCCGCATACGCCGACACCTCGGGCCAGGGCCGAAAGGAGGAGGACGCCGTCGCGACCATGCCCGACGAGATCGCGGACGGCATCGACCGCCTTCCCTATGACATGACCTACTTCGGCGCGGTGAAGGCCCGGTGCGAGGCGGCGGCCGAAAGGCACTTCCCGGGCAGGGCCACCGTGCTCCGCCCCGGGCTGATCGTCGGGCCGCGCGACTTCTCGCACCGGTTCACCTATTGGCCTTGGCGCGTGCGGCAGGGCGGCGAGGTGCTCGCGCCCGGCAACGCGAGCGACCCGGTGCAGTTCATCGATGTCCGCGATGTCGGGGCGTTCATCGTCCGCGTGATCGAGCAACGGGCGACGGGGATCTTCAATGTCAACGGCCCCGCCGCGGGCGGCATGACCATCGGCGGCCTGCTCGACGCCTGCAAGGGCGCGACCGCGTCGGACGCCTCGTTCACCTGGGTCGACGCCGACTTCCTCGCTGAGCGGCAGATCAACGGGTGGGCCCAGATGCCCGTCTGGCTCCCCCCGGTCGGCGAGACCGAGGGTTTCCACCGCACGAGCATCGCGCGAGCCCTCGCCGCCGGGCTCGCCACGCGACCGCTCGGCGAGACCGTCCGCGACACGCTCGCGTGGTTCGACGCCTGGCTCCCCGAGATCAAGGAGAGCCGGGGGTACGAGTACAAGCCGGGAGAAAACGCCCCGGGTGTGTCACGCGAGCAGGAGGCCCGCGTCCTGGAAGAATGGAAGCAGCGAGAAGGCTGATTCGCCCGCCGAGCCCACGCCGGTTGTCAGGGGCAGCCCGCGTTGAACGAGGCGATGAACGCCTGCACATCCGCGAGGTCGAACACGCCCTGCGGCGGCGCGAGGTCCGCGATCGGATCGGCCGAGATGAACCCGGCGATGAACGCCTGGACATCCGCCAGGTCGAGCACGCCGAACGGCGCGGCGATATCCGCGGGGCAGGGCGCCTTGGCGGAGTAGACGATCGTCAGCGATGGGCGGCGTGCCGTCTCGATGTTGCTGCGGCTGTGGAACCGCTTGGACGAACGGCTGAGCGTCGTCTCGTTGCCGCGGAGGAACCAGCCGAAGTTCGACGCGGGATCGTCGAGCCAGGCCTGCGCATCCAGGGCCATCTGGGCCGAGGTCCAGGTGTAGAACAGGCCCGAGCCGGAGGTGTTCGTGCTCGCGCTGGCGGCGGGCTCAAAGTCCCCGCCCTGGTTGGTCCATTCCGGTGAGGGGCCCGACGGGTTGAAGAAGGTGTAGAGCCAGGTCGCATCGTTCGCCTGGGCCGGGAACCCGCTCCCCTCGTTGCCGCCCGCGTCGGACGCGCCCTCGCCCCAATCCCGCAGCGCCCGGTGCAGCGTCGCGGGGAAGGTCCCCGAGCTCGTCCGGCTCAGGAACAGGCGGAGCGAGACGCTCTCGATCGTCGCCCCCGCCGGCACCGCGCCGGCGATATCGAACCGGAGGATCGACCGATAGTTCGACCCCACCGCGTTCCGCCCGATGAAGAAGTAGTCTCCCGACCCGTTCGCGACATCGCCCGACATGTTCTCGAACAGCGTGACATCGTGCGACGCGGGGATCGTGACCTCGTCTGCGAGCACGGTTGGCGCACAGGCCGCCGAGGCAAGGCACGCAAGGGCGGCAGAACGGATTCGCAGCATGGCTCAATCTCCTGGCGAGTGGGGGCCGGGGCGAAGGCCCGACTTGGGTATCGTCTCCGCAATCGCGGCCCGATCAAGCGCCATGGGGCAATCTCGGCATGATCAGGGCCTCCCCCGGGCCGCCGGGGCCCGTCCAATAATCGACCATGAAGATGATCTCCATCCGTCACGGCGTCGCGGTCGAACTCCCCACCGGCACGGCGTTGCCCCTTCGGCACATCATCGGGATCGGGCGCAACTACGCCGCCCACGCCGCCGAGCGGGGCGCCGAGGTGCCCGACCGCCCGATGACCTTCGTCAAGAACCCGGCGAGCGTGTGCCTGCACGGCGACGACATCGTGATCCCGCCCTGCTGCTTCGACGAGGCCACCGGCGGCGGGGGCGAGGGCCGGGCCCGCGGGCAGGTCGACTTCGAGGCCGAGCTCGCCGTGGTGCTGGGCGAGGCGGTCAAGGACATCCCCGAGGCCGAGGCCCTCGACGCCGTGCTCGGCTACTGCTGCGCGAACGATGTCTCGGCCCGGTGGTGGCAGAAGCACGGCAGCGGTGGGCAGTTCAACCGGGGCAAGTCGTTCGACACCTTCTGCCCGCTGGGGCCGACGCTCGTCCCCGCCGCCGAGGTGCCCGACCCGCAGGCCCTCCGCGTCCGCTGCCGCCTCAACGGGGAGACGATGCAGGACGCGAGCACCGCGGAGATGATCTTCCCCGTCGCGACGCTGATCAGCGAACTGAGCCGGGGCACGACGCTTGTGCCCGGCACCGTCATCCTGACCGGCACCCCGAGCGGCGTGGGCGCCGGTCGCACGCCCCCGGTCTTCCTCCAGCCGGGCGACACGGTCGAGGTCGAGATCGACCGGTTGGGCGTGCTTCAGAACGGTGTGCGGGCCCAAGGCGCCTGAGCCAGATGTCCACGAAGCGGGGCCTGTCGCCCCGCAGCCTTCCTATCGTCCCCCTTCCGCATGGCCAAGAACAAGAACAAGAGAAAAGCCGGAACCCCGACGATCGAGAACCGCCGGGCCCGGCACGACTACTTCATCGGCGAGACGCTGGAGGTCGGCATCCAGCTCGTCGGCACGGAGGTCAAGGCCGTGCGGGACGGCAACATCTCGCTCAAGGAGGGGTATGTCAGCGTCGACGACGAGCAGCTGACGCTGCACAATGTGACCATCGGCGAGTACCCCCCCGCCGGCTCGGTGCAGCACGCGATGGTCCGCCGCCGCCGCCTGCTGGCCCACAAGCGGGAGATCCGCCGCCTCGCCCGGCAGGTCGATCAGAAGGGCGTCACGCTCATCCCCCTGAAGCTCTACTTCAAGGGCTCATGGGCGAAGCTTGAGATCGGCCTGGGCACCGGCAAGGCCCAGCACGACAAGCGGCAGTCGATCAAAGAACGAGACATCGACCGCGACATCCGACGCGCGATGACCAAGCGGGCGTGATCCGGACATGTTCGACTCGTACGCCCTCTGACGAGCCTGGAGCGCGAGCGAGGGCCCCCCGCAGTGCCGGCCTTCGCTCGCGCGTCGGCTCAGTACGCCGGGTCCAGCCCCGGTCAACATGACGCCCAGCGGGGCCCGCCTACGGGCAACCCGCCGCGAACGCCTGGACGAACGCGGTGATGTCGCCCCCGTCCCACACGCCGAACGGCTCGGCGAGGTCCGCCGC
>JRYH01000685.1_pt1 | contig 40216 bp, 34 predicted proteins | sample 235351 | NCBI WGS metagenome assembly JRYH01 (sample SAMN03074221, study PRJNA261480) | activated sludge metagenome | biome: Wastewater Treatment Plant; feature: Wastewater; material: Activated sludge; isolation source: activated biomass of a wastewater treatment plant treating wastewater... ...
GTACAGTCATGAGCGCTTCAGGCTCCCCCCGGTAAATATCGGCCGGCCGGGCTGTCGAGCCCAGTCATCTTTGGGTTACCCTTCAAAAGGTAAAGATGGCCAGCGTCAAGCCGCATCTCGGCCAGAAACAGCAATGACCACAGCTGCCCACACATTGCAGACCACAGCGCGGCTCCTTATACTGGACAAGCGAATTCCGGTATCGGTGGGTCCCTGTCCTGGGTGGGTGGGAGTGCATAGGCGCTGGCGGTTCCGGCCCCCAGGGTTAGGAATGCACCATCTTGCGTTGAAGGCTCACGCCGCCGGAGGAACGCCGCCACTGATGGACTACCGTAGGCCAGGGCGACAGGTCGCATGCCGTGACTTGGAATAAAGGCGGTCGTACACTGCCTTTCCGGTCCGGCTGACAGGCCGATGCGCAATGTGACGACGCAAAGAGGTTCGACGACCCGCATGAGCCAAGTTGAAGATCATCTTGACCGACAGCCCCGCCAGGCGGAAAGCACAGCGATTGCCGAGCGACTGAGGGGCGCGGGGTTGCGGCCCACGCGTCAGCGTCTCGCGCTGGGACAGCTCCTTTTCGGCGCTGGCGATCGCCATGTCACCGCTGAAACCCTGCATGCGGAAGCCTCGGCTGCGGGCGAGCAGGTGTCCCTGGCCACGGTCTACAATACGCTGCATCAGTTCAAGCGTGCAGGCTTGCTGCGCGAACTGGCGATTGACGGCGCCCGCGCCTATTTCGATACCAACATCTCCAACCACAATCACTTCTTCGTCGAGGACGAGGGTGAACTGATGGACATCTCAGGTGACGGCATTCGCGTCGATGGCCTGCCCGAGCCACCCGAAGGCATGAAGATCTCTCACATCGACGTTGTGGTGCGGCTGGTGAAGGCCTGAGACTTATCAATAACAGCGCCGCTTGCCGCGCAGCATGCAGTGCGGCGGATTACTTCACTTTCTCGCGCGGGTAGACGCCCCAGAGCTTTGTCTGCTCCAGGTACCCCTTGAAGGAATCGATGGCGACGTAGCACCACGCGCCGTCGCACGACTGTACATCGGCAATGACACCGGCTTCGATCATGGCAATCGGTCTGGAGCGGGTGCTATCGCTGTGTTGCAATGGAACCTGTGGACGTGGCGTACCCGGCTTCAATTCCCATGGCAAAACCAGTGCCGTGCGGCGGCCTGACAGCAAAGACGACAGGATCCAGCCGGTCGTGCCCTCCGCATCGCGCACCTTGCGCCAGGCCTCAAACTCTTCGATCACTTCCAGCGGCAGACCGGCGCGGCGGTAAACCCAGGCTGTGGGGTATTCCGTGCCCGGTCCCTGACGCAGGTTCACCCGATCGGATTTCAGGCTGACGTAACGCGGCAGTGGAAGCCCGCTCTGCCCCAGCTTGGCAGGCGTCTGCGCATCAGCCGGCACGCTCGCGCCAACAAGGAGGCCCAACGCCGAAACCAGCACGAGCATATAGGCTGCACGCGCCCGGCCGTTCCTGCAATCGTCCCGCCGAGTTGTCGCCGACCCGCGGCGCCATCGATGAGGCGCCAGCACCCGCCAAGGCGCCGCCGCAAGAGCCCCTTTCATGCCGTCCTATGATCTCCCGCTTTCCCGCCGCGACATGTTGGCTGGCAATTCTGGCAACAGGTCCCGATCTTCCGCGAATCCGACTTTAAACGGTACTTTGTCATCGCCAAGGCCATCTGTTAGACACGTGCCCACCCACCTGTGAGGCCTCATAGACGATTCTTGCCAGCATCTGGCCTCGAGCCTAACCCCGAATGCACCACGCCCCTGAACGGAAGCCGATATGCCGCAAGTCCAGAAGAAGCCCGTCGTCATCGTAACGCGCAAGCTGCCCGATGTAATCGAGACCCGCATGCGCGAGCTTTTCGATGCGCGTATCAACGAGAATGACCATCCAATGACGCAATCGGAGCTGGTGGCGGCCGCCAAGGAGGCGGATGTGCTGGTGCCGACCGTGACCGACCGCATTGATCGCGCGGTCATCAGTCAGTCCGGATCCAATTTGCGCCTAATAGCCAACTTCGGCACCGGTGTGGACAACATCGATCTCGACACCGCGCGCAATCGTGGAATAACGGTGACGAACACGCCGGGCGTTCTGACCGAGGACACCGCCGACATGACGATGGCGCTGATCCTGGCCGTGCCGCGCCGCCTTGCCGAGGCCACAAGCTATCTCAAGGATCCGCGCAACCACTGGGCCGGCTGGTCACCGACCTGGATGCTCGGCCATCGCATCTTCGGCAAGCGTCTCGGCATCATCGGCATGGGTCGCATCGGGCAGGCGGTGGCCCGCCGCGCCAAAGCGTTCGGCCTTCAGATCCACTATCACAACCGCCGCCGCGTCGCCGAGGATGTGGAGCAGGAACTCGAAGCGACCTACTGGGACAGCCTCGATCAGATGCTCGCCCGCATGGACATCGTGTCGGTCAACTGTCCGCACACGCCGGCCACCTATCACCTTCTCTCCGCACGCCGCCTGAAGCTCTTGAAGCCGACGTCCTACATCGTCAACACGGCGCGTGGCGAGGTGATCGACGAGAACGAATTGGCGCGCCTCGTCGAACAGGAAGCGATCGCGGGCGCCGGCCTCGACGTGTTCGAGCATGAGCCTGCGATCAATCCCAAGCTGCTGGCTTCCGACCGCGTCGTCGCTCTGCCGCACATGGGCTCGGCGACAATCGAGGGTCGTGTCGACATGGGAGAGAAGGTTATCATCAACATCAAGACCTTCTTCGACGGTCACGCGCCGCCGGACAGGGTTCACCCGGCGATGTTCTGAGCGCGATCCGGCGTTAACAATTCTGGTGACCGGGGCGCCACGTACGGGTGCGCCCGTCTGCACATCTTTGTGAAATTGCGGGTGCAGGCGGGATTTTTCATCCTGATTGCACTAGTATCCATAGGATGCATGGTCGCGATCTGTCGTGATCCGTGCCTGCATTGGCACGCCAACCGCACGCGCCGACCGCGACCGCCCCGCAACTCGAGTTACGGAGCGCAGGTCATGGTGAGCTCATCTCCCACAAGTGCTGATTTCGATGTTATTACCCCGATTGAGGCCGTCGGCGAGTTGCCTGCGGTCAACCGTATCGGCATGCAAGATCTTGGCTATGCCTTGAGGCATGGCTATGAAGATTTCCGCGCGATGCCGACGCACGCGATCTTTCTCGGCCTGGCTTATGCTGCCGCCGGCCTGTTGATCGCCCGGATCGTTTTTGGCGGCTCTCTGTTCACGCTTCTCTACCCACTGATGACGGGATTTGCATTGCTCGGCCCATTCGCAGCCATTGGGCTCTATGAGCTCAGCCGCCGACGCGAGGAGGGGCGCGATACACACTGGCTGCATGTCTTCGACGTGCGCCACTCGCCATCCTTCAAATCAATTCTGACACTCGGTGCCATGCTCGTTGGCCTGTTTGCGCTGTGGATCGCGACCGCGCACGGCATCTTCAGTGCCTACTTCGGGTATCCCTATCACGCGACGCCGGGCGAGTTCCTGAAAGAACTGTTCACCACGTCGCACGGCCTTGGCCTCATCATTGTCGGCAATCTGGTCGGACTGGTGTTTGCGGTTGTCGCGATGGCGGTGAGTGTCGTCTCCTTCCCGTTGATGCTTGACCGGCACGTCGGCGTTGCCGCTGCCGTGACCACCTCACTCAAGGCGGTCCTGCGCAATCCGATCATCATGCTGATCTGGGGGCTCATCGTCGCTCTGGGCTTGCTGCTCGGCGCGCTGCCATTGCTGATGGGGTTGGCGGTGGCTCTGCCCATCCTCGGTCACGCCACGTGGCATTTGTATCGGCGCCTCCTCCCGCCAGATTCACGCGAGCGGCCGCAGTTCAAGCCGCGTCCTCACTATCCCCACTCGGCCGCGGACTTCCCCGCATCGTTGTTCGTGCCCTCGTCGCTCGATCCCGATGATGCGAGGTACTGATCCGCGCAAAATGTTTCAAACACGGTGCTGGATCGCGCTCATGTTTCCGTCAAACATGAGCGCGATCTGAAGCCTTGATTGAGGCTCTCAAATAAAGAGATAGGGCGGGCCACAACGGCCAGATGTGATTCAATCAAACCGACCTGCACTAAGCCCTGCCGCGACCGGCTTACTGGCTCGCACAGGCTGCGAACGGTGCGGCGCCTTCGTGGATCGAAAGGTCGTGGATCAACGGATTGGTGCCGGAAAGCGCGTTCTGAGGGTCCCAGGCGATGCGCACGCTCTCGAAACGACCGCCCTTGGCGTCATAGATCAAAAGCCGCCCCGCCAGACTGTCGCCCGCTTGCGTGATCTCCTTGAGCACCTCGGTTGCCTGCAACGTGCCAATCACGCCGACGACCGCGCCCAACACCCCCACCTCGGCACAATTGGCGACCGTTCCGGGAGGTGGCGCCTCGGGGAAGATGCAGCGGTAGCTGGGGTAGGGAGTTCCATCGGCCGCAGCAAGGTGGGGCTTGAAAGTCGTCACATAGCCGTCGAACGGACCAACGGCCGCGAATACGAGCGTTCGCTTGGCGAAGAAGCACGCATCCGACACCAGATAGCGCGTCGCGAAATTGTCCGACCCGTCGCAGACGATATCGTAGCGCGAGATGATGTCGAGAGCATTTCCGGCGTCGAGCCGTGCTTGGTATGTATCGACCGTAACGTGCGGATTAAGCCGCGCAATCATCTCCTTTGCGCTCTCTACTTTGGGCCATCCGACGTGCGCAGTATCATGAACGATCTGCCGTTGCAGGTTATCGAGCGAGACGACATCGTCATCGACGACACCGAGTGTGCCCACGCCCGCAGCGGCGAGATACATGAGCAACGGCGAGCCGAGCCCGCCTGCGCCTATGACGAGCACGCGCGCCGCCTTGAGCTTTTGCTGCCCTTCGCCGCCGACCTCCTTGAGAACGAGGTGGCGCTTGTAGCGTTGGATTTCGTCCGCGGTCAGCATCACTTGTCCATTCGATGGGTGTCTCTCGTTCCCCTGACACTAGAACATTTTTAGCTGAAGTGTGCAGCGGTTCAGCGTGAAAAACATGATCGAAACAAGGTGCTAGAGCCTGATTGGCCTCGATGGAAGCGCGACTGCTTTCATCGAGGCCGTGATTGAGGCTCTCAAAGAGGTAGAGCAGGCCACAACGGCCAGACGTGATTCAATCAAAACCTGGCCTGCTCTGGATCGCGTTTATGTGTCCGTCGAATATGAATGCGATCTAGGCTTCGGGCGGCGTCACGAAAAGGTCGGTGGAAATGTAGCGGTCCGCGGCCGAAGGCGCGAACGTCACCACCGTTTTACCGGCCATGTCGTCGCGCCCGGCAACTGTGAGGGCAGCAGCGACGTTGGCTCCAGTCGAGATACCGCCAGGTATCCCCTCCATTTTGGCCAGCAGGCGCGAGACCTCGAACGCCATTTCATTGGGAACCGTCACGATCTCGTCGATGAGGGTGCGGTCGAGGATCGCCGGTACGAATCCGGGGCCGATGCCCTGGATCTTGTGCGGGCCTTTCTCGCCTTTCGAAAGTATCGGGCTCGCAGTCGGCTCGACGGCAATCACTTTCAGGTCGGGATTTCGCTGCTTCAGAACCCGGCCGCAGCCCGTCAGCGTGCCGCCGGTGCCGAAACCGACCACCAGTGCATCGACTTTGCCGCCGGTGTCTTTCCAGATCTCCTCGGCAGTCGTTTTCTCATGCACCAGTGGATTTGCCGGATTGTCGAATTGGCCGGGAATGACTGCATTGGGTGTCTCGGCCGCAAGCTGGTCGGCTTTCTTCAATGCTCCGCTCATGCCTTCCGCAGCAGGCGTCAGAACCAGCTCGGCGCCGAGATGAGTGAGGATCTTGCGCCGTTCGATCGACATCGATTCCGGCATGACGAGAACAAGCCGATAGCCGCGCGCGGCTGCGACGAAGGCAAGCGCGATGCCGGTGTTTCCCGAGGTCGGCTCGATCAGCACCGTCTCGCCGGGCTTGATCTTGCCCAACGACTCCAGCGTATCGATCATCGCTACGCCGATGCGGTCCTTGACGCTCGAAAGCGGGCTGAAATACTCGAGCTTCAACAGCACCTGCGCCTTGGCATTCGAGGCCTCGGCCACCTTTCCGAGCTTCACGATCGGCGTGTTGCCGAAGGTTTCTGTGATGTCGTTGTAGACACGGCCGCGCCCCCACGATTGAGTTGCAGAAAGCGTCTTTATGGCGGGCATCTCGTTCATGGCTGTCTCACCTGCGTTGTAAATCAGTGGCGTCGCTGAGCCGCGCGCTATGAGCCTGCTTTTGGCAGCAAATCGCAAGGACCTCAAGTTGCGCTGCGGAATTTGGAAGTTCTCGAACCGGCGCGTTTGCGTATGATGATTTCGTTTTTGCGGCGTTCAGCGGGACTGCTGTCTCGCTCTTGCCTTGGGCGGCGCACTTGTCTTGCGTTTTATCCGGGCCGATTTGGAGCCGGGCTTGGCAGAAGACGTTGCCTTCGTTTGCTGCTGCTTGGCCACTGTGGCCGTCCCCGTTGAGCCGAAGCCGCCGCCCCCCCGCCGTGTAGCACCCGCTGTCGTCTTTTCGGTAAGTTTGATCCGTGTCACCGTCGCCACGACCAGTTGGGCGATCCTCTCTCCGCGCCGGACCACGAAGGGCTCTTGCCCGAGGTTGACGAGCAGCACCTTCACTTCGCCACGATAGTCGCTGTCGATCGTCCCCGGTGCGTTGAGGACGGTAAGACCGTGTTTGAGCGCAAGCCCTGATCGTGGCCGCACCTGTGCTTCGCTACCTCGTGGCAGTTCCAGCACCAACCCTGTCGGAACCAGCGCCCGCCCACCCGGTTCGATGGTCATCGGTGCGTTGGTGTCCACGGCTGCCACGATATCGAGGCCCGCTGCTCCCTCGGTTTGATAGGCGGGAAGAGGCAGGCCGGCGGCATGCGGCAGACGCACGATGCCGACCTTCAACACGTTGCCGGCACTCATTCCGAGGCATCCTCGTGCGCGCGAAGGTGAGCGGCGATGCGCGCCACCAGCGCTTCCGCCACATCCTCTTTGCTCATCTCCGGCCAGTCCTCGACGCCTTTCACGCTGACGAGGTGCACGCGATTGCGGTCGCCACCCATGATGCCGGTCTCGGGAGATACATCGTTGGCAACGATCCAGTCCGCGTTCTTCGACTTGAGCTTGCCTGCGGCATAAGCGGTGACGTTATCCGTCTCTGCGGCAAAGCCGATGATCAGCCCAGGCCGCTGCGGACCGTCCGCTGCAATCGTCTTCAGGACGTCGGGATTTTCGGCAAGCATCAGTTTTGGCGCCTTGGCGCCGGCCTGCTTCTTGATCTTCTGGTTCGCGGCCGTAGCGATGCGCCAGTCAGCGACGGCAGCCGTGAAGACGCCGACGTCGGCTGGAAGCGCGCCGCACGCAGCCTTCAGCATCTGTGCCGCGGTCTCGACATGAACGACCTCGACCCCCGATGGGTCGGCGATGTTGACAGGGCCGGAGACGAGCGTCACGCGGGCACCTGCGCGCGCCGCAGCCGCGGCGATCGCATGTCCTTGCTTGCCCGACGAGCGGTTGGCAATGTAGCGCACCGGGTCGATCGGCTCATGCGTCGGCCCGCTCGTCACCAGTACGTGGCGGCCGGCGAGCGGCAGGCGCTCACTTGGCGAATTCACGTTGGAAGCGGCAAGCGCAGGCCCGCCGATCCCGAGTGCGGTCTCAATCCGCGCCACGAGCTCCGGCACCTCCGGAAGGCGGCCAGACCCGGCCTCGCCGCGCTCCGCCATTTCGCCGACGGCGGGATCGATAACCGTTATGCCATCCGCCTTCAGCTGCGCGACGTTGCGTTGCGTGGCTGGATGCAGCCACATGCGCGGGTTCATGGCGGGTGCAACAATTACGGGTTTGTCGGTCGCCATCAGTACGGTTGAGGCGAGATCGTCTGCATGTCCACCCGCCATCTTCGCCAGCAGATCTGCGGTGGCCGGTGCGACCACGATGAGATCGGCGTCCCGCGACAAGCGGATATGGCCGATCTCGCGTTCGGCATCGAGGTCGAAAAGATTGGTGAAGACCGGCTCGTTCGATAGGGCTCCAACCGACAGCGGCGTGACGAATTGCTCTCCAGCCCGCGTCAGCACGACCCGCACCGTGACGCCGCACTCCTTCAGCCGCCGGATCAGGTCCAGGCACTTGTAGGCGGCAATGCCGCCGCCAATGATAAGTACGATGCGCTTCTGGGTCACTGTATTGAGGCTACGTGTTCCTGGCCGGTGGCCGCCATTGCTTGAGTTCGCTCCACAAGCGAAAACCGCGGTTTCTATAGCATACCGCCCCGGATAATGCGTTAAGCGTTTGGACTGGCGCGACTGTTTTGTCCGTTGCGAAATCGGCTTTGATAGCCGTAATTCCGTCGGTGGGCCATGTTAGCGAGCCATGCTAGAAGACGGGCAGCGGACGTTCGCCCGGTGCCAGCCCACAAAGGGTGCAAACCGGAGTGATCGCGGGACGGCGGGAGAAATTGGAACGGCAGATGAGTTGCGTTGAGCAAAGGAATGAGCGTTGCAGGCGCCGTGCCGTTATACCGGTGGCGCTCGCCCTGGCAGCCCTTGCCGTGCTGGCATGCGCGCCGCGCCCGGCGCTTGCCGATGCAACTTCTAGCGATGTCGCCAGTGACTGCTTCAGCGACGACAGCCTGCGCCGGATCCCGGGCTGCTCCGCTCTGCTCGAAGGCGGTGCCAGGCTTTCGACGACCGAGCGCAGTCTTGCCCATGCGATGCGCGCGCTCGCTTATTCTTTGCAGGGCCAGTTCGCCGCGGCGCTGAAAGACTACGACGAGGCCATCCGACTGAGGCCGGATTTCGATGTAGCGCTCAACAACCGCGCCTGGGCACTCTTCAAGATGAAGCGGTACGCAGAGGGGATGAGCGATGTGGAGAAGGCGTTGAAGATCGCACCTTGGAGCGCGCATGCCTTCGATACGCGCGCCCACCTGCATCAGGTCGGTGGCCGGTTGCGGCAGGCGCTGCAGGATTACATCCTCGCCATGCGCTTCGGCGGCGAAAAGCTCGTCAAGCTTTATCAGTGCGGATTGGAAGCGCACGGCCTTTACAAGGGCAAGATCGACGGCCTTGAGTCTGAGGATCTGCGCAAGGCTCTTGCCGCCTGCGTCCGCGATGATCGTTGTGACCCGCTGCCGCCGGACGAGGAATGTCGCCGTCCGACCTCATGATTTTCCCGCCGCAACTGACTGGCGAACGCAGCCGAACCATCCTGAACAGACAGAAGGTCGAAATCCGTATGAAGAAAGTGACCCGGACCAGTATGCCGTCGTACTTCGTGTCGCCGTCCTGCTTCGTGACCGCTGTGGCTGCTGCCGTCATTCTTGCGACACTTCCCTGGATCGCAGCCCCTCAGTCGGCTCGCGCACATGAGTTCTCCCGGGAATCGGTGACAATCGCCCATCCGTGGGCGCGCGCAACACCGCCAGGAGCGCGCGTCGGCGCCGCCTATCTTGAGATCAAGGCATCTCAGAAGTCGGGAGACAAGCTGATCGGGGCGCGGGCGGACGGCATCGCGAGCCGCGTCGAGATTCACACGCACGAGGCCGATGGTGATGTCGTCAAGATGCGCGAGCTTGCCTCGCTTGACATAGCGCCGGGTAGTTCGGTGGTGTTTTCACCGGCCGGGCATCATCTGATGCTGATCGATCTGGTGAATCCGCTTGAGGAGGGCGATCTCATCAAGCTCGCGCTGGTCTTCGAGAAGGCTGGAGCGATCGAGGTCGAAGCAACGGTCGAGCCGATCGGCGCGAAGGGCCCCCACGGCATGGATCATCAGCCCGGCCAGGGTCCCGGTGAGCATTCCGGACATGACATGCAGCATGGCACGGGTGACCACAAACACTGAATTGGGCGATAGCGGGCATTGAAGCCGGCTTCGCACTGCTTGCCTCACGGATGAGGCGGTGTCGGCCTCGGGTTTGTGTGGGCAGGTCTAGATCGCGTTCATGTTTGACGGAAACATGAACGCGATCCAGCATCTTGTTTTGAGCATGTTTTTCACGCTGAACCGCTGCACACCTCAACTCAACATGCTCTATGCGCACGGGTTGTTCCGCGCATAGGCGATGACGGCGGCAACCGCACGGCGCCAGCGCTCGTAGGCCGCCGCACGCTGATGCGCATCGCTTTTCGGTGTGAACCCTCGATCGGCTTTCCACATTGCTGCAAAGCCTTCGCGGTCGGGCAGCACAGCGGCATGCGAGCCGGCCAGCCATGCCGCGCCCAACGCTGTCGTCTCGAGAATGTGCGGGCGCTCGACCGGAACATCGAGCATGTCCGCGAGCAACTGCAGCATGAGATTGTTGGCGATCATGCCGCCATCGACCCGAAGGGTCGTTTCGCCGACCCCGTCCCAGTCGCCGCGCATAGCCTCCAAAAGGTCGCGCGTCTGGAAGGCGTTCGCCTCGAGCACGGCACGCGCAAGCTCCGCCGGCCCCGTGTTGCGGCTCATGCCGAACACCGCACCACGCGCCTCGGGCTCCCAATACGGCGCGCCAAGCCCGACGAAGGCCGGTACCACCACGACCTCTTGGGTCGGGTCGGCTTGCGCCGCCAGAGCTTCCGTCTCCGCGGATTGAGTGATGACACCAAGTCCGTCGCGCAGCCATTGCACGGCGGCGCCGGCTATAAAGATTGCGCCTTCCAGCGCATATGTCCGCTCACCATTGAGCTCATAGGCGATTGTCGTCAGCAGCCGGTTGCTCGAGGCGACCGCGTTCGTGCCGGTATTGAGCAGAGCAAAGCAACCGGTACCATACGTTGCCTTCATCATTCCGGGTGAGAAACAGGCCTGCCCCATGGTGGCCGCGTGCTGGTCGCCGGCCATGCCGAGGATCGGAATGGGCGCACCGAACAGAGCTGGATCGCTCTCACCGAAGTTGGCATTGCAGGATCGGACCTCCGGCAAGATGCGCATCGGCACGCCGAACGCTTCGCACAAGCCCTGGTCCCAACAGCCCCGATGAATGTCGAACAGTGCGGTGCGGCTGGCATTGGTAGCGTCGGTTGCATGCACGCGCCCGCCGGTCAGCCTGTAAAGCAGCCAGCTGTCAACGGTGCCGAAGGCGAGGTGGCCGGCGTTTGCAGCCTGTCGCGCTCCCTCGATGTGATCGAGGAGCCATGCAATTTTGGTGGCCGAGAAGTAGGGGTCGAGCCGCAGCCCGGTCTTCGCCGTTAGATCCGCCTCCAGCCCCGCAGCCACGAGCTGGCGACAGACTTGAGCGGTCCGTCGATCCTGCCAAACGATGGCCCGATGGATGGGTTTGCCCGTTCGGCGGTCCCATAGGATCGTCGTCTCACGCTGGTTGGTGATGCCGATCGCCGCGACGTCGCTTACTGCGGCGTTAGCCTGGGCAATTGCCTTTCGCGCGCTGGCCAGCGTCGTGCTCCAGATCTCGTCCGGATCGTGCTCGACATATCCCGAAGCCGGGAAATGCTGCATGAACTCCTGCCGGCCAAGTCCGCAGACGGATAGGGTTTGATCGAACACAAGGGCGCGACTTGACGTTGTGCCCTGGTCGATGGCGAGAACGAAGGAAGTCATGCCCGACACCTGCTCGGTTTGCGTGCTGTGTTCGTACCGATACAGTATGAATCACTGATGCAAAGGTGGCGTGCGCCGGCAGGGGAAGGTCAAGCGTTCTCTTTTCTTGACAGTGTGTCGCACCTTGAACATTGTGCGTTTACCTCCTGAGCTGGGACGCTCTGGTGGGCAAAAAAAGTTTAAACGGTCCCGAGTCTAGGGAGACGAGCGAGGGGCGATGCCGCAGCGTCGCCCCTGCGCTTTTTCCAGAAGGCCGGTGGTGAACTGAAGCTCAGCGCCGGGTTCAATCCATGGCACGCGAGAACACCGTCAAACGCACCCTCATATCTGGCGGGCGGGCCGTCAATGCGTGGTGCTCGATCCCGAGCAGCTACGTTGCCGAGGTCATCGCCCATCTTGGTTTTGATAGCGTCACCATCGATCTGCAACACGGCGCCGCCGACTACGCTGCCACGTTTGCGATGCTGCAGGCCATCTCGACCAGCCCCGCCATGCCGATGGTGCGTGTGCCCTGGAATGATCCGGCACTGCTGATGAGGCTCCTCGACGCCGGAGCCATGGGCGTAATCTGCCCCATGATCAACACTGCCGAGGATGCGCGTGCTTTCGTCGGCGCCTGCCGCTACCCGCCGCTGGGATATCGCTCTTTCGGGCCGAACCGCGTGGTCCAGTATGCAGGATCCGACTATTGGCGGTCTGCCAACCGCGAGGTGCTTCTGCTGGCTATGATCGAGACGCGCCAGGGCGTCGAAAATCTTGACGAGGTCCTGTCCGTCGAGGGTCTCGATGGCATCTACGTCGGTCCGGCAGACCTGTCGCTGTCGTATGGTGCCGATCCCGCGATGCGCCCCACCGACCCCGGCGTCGTCGCCGCAATTGCGCGGATCGTTCAGCGCACCATCGCCGCCGGGCTGATCCCCGCTACCCATACCGACGGTCCGGAAACGGCGCGCGAACGCCTGTTGCAGGGTTTCCGGTTGGTCACGCTGCAAAGTGACGTGCGCTATATGGTCAATGGTGCCAGCGCTGCGCTGACCGAAATGAAGGCAGGCGATGCGTGATCGCTTTGCCAAGTCGCTTCATTCCGCCGTGATCGGCCGTTAAACTTCGTCCACGGCATGATCGGTGCGCGTACCCGGACCGCACGCGATGGTCATCGTTGAGAGCGCAATAAAAACGCGCGTGGGGGCGCGTAATATTCATGGCAAAAACGGCGCGCGGCTATTGGCCAAGGACGCGGCGCGTGGCGCTGGCGAGCCTCGTTGCATGGTGCATTCTGGCGCTGGGCGTACAGCTTGCGGCGCAACCGCTCGAAGCGATTTCGATCATGGCCATCCCGCTGAGCTACTATGCGGGAGCCCAAGGGATTCTGATCGGGTTCGTTTTGATTGCTTTCCTGTTCGTCTCGCGTCAACGTCGCCTCGACCGGACACTGTTCGACGGCGCGCCAGGTGCCTCGATCTCCGCGCCGGCGCAATCACCTGAGACAAATGGGACTATCGCCGGCACCACAGGCGCGCTTGCTATGGCTGGTGACTGGCTTTCTGGCGCGACTTTGGTTGCCCTCGCAGGAGCCCTCTACACGCTTGGACATGATGGGCTCGGCTGGCTGGTTGGGCTTTTCGGTGGGCTCGTGTTGTTGGCCACGTTGATCGGTCCGCATGTGCATCGTGGGGGTTCGAAAGGCGTGGTGGACTACATCCATCTCCGATTCGGAATGATTGCGGGATGCCTGGCGTTGCTTGTCGCGGCACTGGCGGTCACACTTGTGCTTGGCGCCAACCTGCAGGTGATCGCCCTGGCGATGGCGATGCTCCTTCCGGACGTAGCCTTTGCGTCGCAAGCGGCCATTGCGATCGGTGCAGGCGCATTCCTGGTCGCAGCCGCCCGTGGCAGCAACGCCGGTGTCACGGTCTGGCAGGCGATCGCCTATCCTCTCATTCTCGCGGTCCTCACCTTGCCCGTCGTCGTGACGGCATCGGGGATCGTCCCCGGTCATTTCACGTTCGGCGCGATCCTGAAAAACATCGGCGCCACGGAGCTGCGCCTGCTCGAGAAGGAGCTTGCCGATCCGGTTACGCTCAAGGTCTTTACGCGCCCGTTTACAACGGCCACGCCCTTCAGCACCATCCTGTTGACGCTTTCGCTGGCGCTTGGATTGGCGGCGATGCCGTCCGTCCTGAAGCGGCCGGCGTTGGCGCGATCGCGAGAGGGCGCGCGGCTCATGCCGGCTGTGGCGCTGCTGCTGATCCTTATTGCAGCCATGGCGCTTCCACCGCTCGCAGCATCCATGCGGCTCGCTGTTCTGACCTTCGCCGACCATAGCGTCGACGCCTTGCCGGATCGCTTGTTGCAACTGGGCAGTATGGGCCTTGTCGACATCTGCGGGGTCAAAGCGGTGTCGCAGGCCGCGGTCGTTGCCGCCTGCGATGCCCTGCAGGACCCGATCACGACGCTACGCCTCGACGATATAGTCATCGCCCGCGATCATGCACTTTTTGCAGCGCCATTGCTCGCTGGACTTCCGGATTCGGCAACGCTGCTGCTTGCCGGCGTTACCGCACTCGCATCGCTGTTCGCGGCAGCTTGGCTCGGTCGGACATTGGGGGCGGCCGCAACGTGCCGCAGTGTGAAAGGCGGTGCATCCGTTTTCGCCAGTGTGTCGTTGGTGGCTCTCGCCGCTGCAGGCGCAGTGTTTCTGGTGCTGGCCCGCACGGCTGATGTGATGACCCTGCTGGCATGGGGACTGGCCGTCTCGGCGGCTGGTCTCGCCCCCGTGTTGCTGGCCGGCGTCTGGTCGATGCGTGCGACGGCCGCAGGCGCGATCTTGGGCATGCTCGCAGGTGTCGGGCTGACGCTCTATTACATCGTCGCCACACGCTATTTCGCACCAGCCTTCTACGAGCTGTGGAGTGTTCTCTCCTCCGCAGGCTATGGTTCAATTGCCGATCTCGAGGCGGCCCGCGAGGCACTTGCACAGGCCACCGCCTCAGATGAACAGCAGGCGGCTCGGCAAGTCTATGTCGAGGCCGCACGCGCGGTGGCCAATTGGTGGGGGCTGCGCGACACGGCCTCAGGCGCACTCGGCGCCGCTTTTGGGTTTCTCGTCCTGGTCCTGGTCTCGCTGGTGACGCCCCGCCCCGATGGGGTTGCGGTTGCCCTGATGAGTCGCACCCGTGGACTGGTGCCACGTGTATGATGCAGAACCATGGATGATTCCTGGGGCATGACCACCGAATACGATCTGGCTGTCGTCGGCGGCGGCATCAACGGCTGTGGAATCGCTGCGGACGCGGCGGGTCGCGGCCTCAGGGTGCTGCTCATCGAACAGGACGACTTGGCCAGCGGAACGTCGTCGGCAAGCTCCAAGCTGATCCATGGCGGCCTGCGCTACCTGGAGCAATATGCCTTCCGCCTCGTCAGGGAATCGCTTGCCGAGCGCGAGATCCTGCTGACCAACGCGCCGCACATCGTCAGGCCGTTGCGTTTCATCGTCCCGCACGTGCCGGGCATGCGCTCCCGCTTGCTCATCCGTGCCGGACTGTTTGTATACGACCATCTGGCGAAGCGCCGCCGCATCCCGTCGTCGAGCATCGTCGATATGGCGCATGATCATGCCGCTCGCCCGCTTGCCCCTCGGTATTCGAGCGGCTTTGCCTACTGGGACTGCTGGGTCGATGATGCGCGGCTTGTCGTGCTGGTGGCGCGGCAGGCGGCAGCGCATGGTGCTGATATCCGGACACGCACGCAGCTTTGGTCGGCATCCGCCGAGGACGGATACTGGCGACTTGGCCTCGCAACGAAAAGCGCCGTCGCATCCTCCGCCGCGATAGCCAAGACGGATGTACGCGCCCGCATCCTCGTCAACGCGGCGGGTCCTTGGGCCGGTACGCTCGCTCTCACCGCGATCCGCCGGGGCAACGCGACGATGGAGGTTCCCGTCAGACTGGTGAAAGGCAGCCACATCGTCGTGCCGCGGATTCCGGGCGCCGAGACTGCCTATCTCCTGCAGGCGCCGGACCGCCGCGTCGTCTTCCTGCTGCCGTTCGCAGAGCGTTTCACGCTAATCGGGACGACCGACATTCCTTTTGATGGCGATCCCGGCGACGCCGAGGTCTCCACCGATGAAGTCGCCTACTTGCTGAACGTCGCGAATGGCTTTCTCGCCGCCCCGCTCTCGTCGGCCGATATCGTCTGGCGCTATTCGGGCGTTCGTCCGCTGTTCGACGACGCCAGCGACAATCCCTCTGCCATTACCCGCGATTATAAGTTGGTGCTCGATGCAACGGCTGGAGCACCTCCGTTGCTGACGGTGGTCGGCGGCAAGCTGACGACCTACAGGCGGCTCGCGGAGGCAGCCATGCAACTCATTGCACCATTCGCAGGCGAGCGCTTCGGCGGGCCATGGACCGCGCACATCCCGTTGCCCGGCGGCGCTATGCCCGATGCTGACTTTGAGGATTTTGCGCGGGTCTTCAGGCTCTGCTACCCGCAGATGCCCGCTGCGACATTGGTTGGCCTCCTGCGCCGACACGGAACGATCGCAACCGAGGTGTTGGGCGACGCACGGACGCTCGCCGATCTGGGTGAGGATTTCGGTGGCGGCCTCAGCCAGCGCGAGGTCGAATACATGCGTGATCATGAGTGGGCACGCACACCCGAGGACATCCTGTGGCGCAGGACCAAAGCCGGTCTCCTCATTGCGCCGGATCGCCTCGATGAAGCCCGCGAGCGCATCGCTCGTTGCCTGTCGGTTTGAGTGCAGAGTTACCCGCCCTCCGGCGCGACCCGGAAGGAGTGTTGCACTTTGGCTCTCCTTTAACGGTGGCTTAACCACTTTACCGGACACTGTAAATCGGCCTTCGTTCCCGCGTTCCAACCGATACCTCTTCTCCGTACTTCGGCAAGGTTCCAGGCAACGTGCGACAGGCGTCCGTCCATAACTTTCATCGGTTCGTGCGACGCACACTGCGCAGGCAGCGGATCGCCGCGTTGCACACGCTGACACGCCTCGATCCGAAATCCGTTGAGCGCTCGACGATCATTGGCATCTCGCTCTTTGCCGCAAGCTCTCTGGTGCTGCAGGGATTCGTCGTCGCGCAAGGGAACCTGTCTGGCAGAGCAACCGGTTTCGCTCAGGCCGCGCTAGCACCACCGAAAATCCAGATCAGATCTAGCGCGGATACAAATGCACACATCGTGAGCCTGCGCCAAAGCCTCGGAACTAGCACCACGCCTGTCGCGCGCCGTGGCGATCGCCTGACCGAACTGACGCTCGGCCAGTTCCCCGATGATCATGGCTTGCCCAGAATAGCCAGCCAGGTTCCCGCGGACACGATCATTGTAAAGTCTGTCGCCGCAATCGATCTCGGTTTGCGCGTTTCCACCTTTGCGCCGGCCCGCATCTATGGGCGCGGCAACACGGAAGGGCTGACGCTGTCCTCACGCCGCATGCAGAATGCGAATCCTAATCTGCCTCAACCGACCCGCGTCGCGTTCGCCGGTGCGGCCAGTCTTGGCCATGAGGCGAGACGCGATAGCGGTACGTTCGTCGATATCGCGCCGCGCAGGATCGCACGCTCATCGGCGGCACTTCTTGGACATCGCGACCGCGTGCGCCGCGACATCGTCCGGAAGGTTCACTTCCAAGACGACACGCCTGATCGTTGCTTGCCAACAGAGTTGATGAACGTCATCTACGATGTCGCCGAGAATTTCGGCGAGGTGCAGATCCTGTCGACATTCCGCGACCCTCAGCGTAATCGCCGTGTCGGCGGCGCACCGCGTTCGTTTCATCTGCGGTGCCAGGCAATCGACTTCCGCGTCATGGGCCCGCAACGAGAAGGCCTGCTCGACTACCTTGAGGCGCGCGAGGATGTTGGCGGCCTGAAGCGTTACCCGCTGGGCTTCTATCATATCGACACAGGCTCGCGCCGCACGTGGTGAACGCGATCCTTCACGGAAACATGAACGCGACCCAGCACCTTGTTTCGAGCATGTTTTTCACGATGAACCGCTGCACACTTCAGCGAAACATGCTCTAGGGCCGTGCAGGCAGCGGCGGCCCTTGGCGCACGATGCGCAACGCAGACTCGATGCGCTCCAAGTTCGATCCCCACCAGACCGGATCGAAACGCACCGCCGTGCGCAGGTTCTCCGGTGCTGTCGGCAGGTAAGGTCCAAGCTCCTGCCCAGTCACGGCATGCCGCAGCCCCAATGCGCTGGTGATGGCTGAGCGCCGCATCGGTCCGTAGGGAATCTGTCGCACAAGGCCCGCAAGCTGTTCAGGCCGTGTAGCGAACGCGACAAGCTCTTTGGCGCTCGCTTCGTCGGATGTCGATTTGGGTATCGCGAAGTAGGAGGCGTGCAAGACCTGTCCATCCCAGATGAGCCCGAGCGCCCCGCTGCGTGCCTGCTCGATGAAGGCGTGCCCATTCGAGGTGAACGCAATGGCCGCTTTGCCCTCGCGCACCAGAGCGATCGCGTCTGAAAGCTGCTCATACCAGACGATGTTGGCGCCAAGGGATTTCAGTCTCTTCAGGATTCGATTAATGCCATCGCTTGTCTCCAGGACGCTGTAGACGTCTCCTGGTGCCACACCGTCGGCCACCAGCAACGCTTCAACCAGTCCCCGACCATCGCGTGGCAGCGCACGCTTGCCAGGATAGCGACGCGTATCGAACACATCGGCTACGGTGCGAGGTGCGCGCCTTTCGAATTTCGCGGGGTCGTAAACAAACAGGTTGGACCAGGACAACGCGGCGATGCCGCAAGGCTTCAATGCTCCATTGAGGTAGTCGTCCGGCGCCGCAGGTGCTGTGGCCGTCGGGTTCAACCCCGACAGCTCAAGTGAGATCAATTCGCCCGATGCACAACGACGCGCAAGCTCAGCGGCATCCAATAAGAGCAGATCACCAGTCGTTCCCTCCCCTGGTGCGTCTCGCAATGTGACGCCCGTCTTGGCCTCGAACGGCTCCAGGACAACCTGTTTATAGGCTTGCGCGAACGCACCGCCGCCGGTGTCGACCGCCAGGGTAGGGTGGTGCGCAGCAGCTGTGGCCTCGGGCGTAGCTGGAGTCACCTCCGGCGCAGCGGCTTTGGCGTCATCCGACGCAGCCGCTGGTGTATCGCTGCCACTGGATGCGGCCGGTGCGTTGGCCTTCGTGTCTGGTCCGTTCGTTGCCTCACTCGATGGCTCCGGTGCATTGGTCTTTTCTTCAGTGGTTGTCTCGATCGCGGTCTTTCCGCTCGGAGCGCCACTTGTGGTGGGGGCGGATTGCGCGGTGTCGGGTGCGGTTTCAGCCGGCGACCCGACGCCCTGGGTGTCGGCATCCTTGGGCTCTACCTGTGTATCCTCCCGCTTTGCGGTCGCCGCTTCGCTGGTTGGATCCGCCTGGGCGGGTGTCGCCTCTGCCGTACCGCTTGGTATCGGCGCAGCCGTCTCGCTTTCCGGATGGACCGTTTCCAGTGGAGATTGCGCGGGCTGTGTCGATTCTGGTTCTGCCGTTGACTGCGACGGTGCACTCGGCGCGCTCTGCCCCGGCTCTGGTGACTGAGCCGTGGCAGTCAGTGCGCCGGCCAGCATGAAAGCCGAAATGAGAATCAATCTTAGGGGGAGCATCAGGCACTGTCTCCGGCGTCATTGTAGAAGTTTGCAGATCGCCAGCCACTGCGGCGCTGCAATCGCGAAGCGGCTGCACTCTAATGCATGTTTAGCTGAAGTGTGTAGCGGTTCAGCGTGAAAAACGTGACTCAGAACAAGAGTATCAAAGGGCCCGGGTTAGGTGCGTGTTTCCATGGAGCATGGCAACAAACATGGCAACATGAGTACGATCGAGAGCCTGATCGTCGAAGATGCAGCCGTTCGCGGCTCCAGCGAATGCGCAATTGATTCCGATCAGCTCTTGTCTGTAAGAGGTTGCTGGAGCTTAGAGAGGTGATTGCGGATCGACAGCATTTCCAGCCGATGCTGGGCTCACTGGAACAAAGCGGATCTCGGGCGCATCCAGTGGGCCGAGCACGTGCAATCCGCCGCCTGGAGCTCGCGCTGCTGCCTTCTGCGTGGCCGAGGCTTCAGCAGGCGGAGCCGCAGCCGATGCCGAAGCGGTGCCTACGATCGGTGCCGCATCCGGTTTGGTTGAGGTGGGGTCGGCTGCCGGCTGTGCGCCATCGGCTGTTGGATGGGTAATCCAGACTTTCACATTCCCGACCCTGTCGCCAAAGTTGACGCTGCCCTCGACACTCAAGGCGGCATCGCCGGCCCGCGCGCTAACCTGTTCCGCAACGAGGAGCCCACCAAGCATTGCGAAGTCGGCGTTCAGTCCTTGAATGACCGTCTGCCCGCGAATTGCTCCGCCCCATCCCTTCTGGGTTTGCGCCCTTGCTGTTGCAGCCAGCGTCCGCAGATCAAGTCCGATTTGCCCGTTGCCAGCCTGGCGCACGCCGATTTTCCCGTTCATGGTTGCGATGATCTGATCGACATCTTGACCATTGGCTTTGAGATCGAGGGTGACGTCGCCTGTTCCTGAGAGCACGTTGTAGGACCATAGTGCGTTGGTCAGCATCGCAATATCGATCGACTCGATTTTTCCTCTCAGCGCGTAGTGCGGCACGCCGCCGTTGATATGCAGACCGAATTGTCCGCCGCACCGAGCGCCTTTGGCGATCTCCAGTTCGGCAAGATCGGCAAGGAGCATGCCGTCCTTGAGCGAGAAGGATGCCGCACCGCGCCCGAAGCGGGTCGCGCCTGCTGAGATATTGGTGGCCGAAATGCGCAGGTCGGCGTCGATCTGTTCCGCCAACGGGAGAACGGATGATCGGGACGTAGATAGCGACAAATAATCGGCGACGCTGAATGGAGGCGGGGAGGCTTGCCCCTCGTTCCCGGATGGAGCGAAAAACGGTGCAATGTCGAAGGTTTTGAAAGCGAGTGTACCATCAATGGCGGGTCGTTTCCGACCACCCCATATGAATGTGAATGTCCCCGTCGCCTCGTTGCCGTCGAGACTGAAGGTTGCGTCCGAAAAGGCGATCGCGCTGGGGGAAAATTCTATTGGCCCGCGCGCTTCGAATTTGCTGAGCCCGCCGCCGGATCCAAGCTCCACGCCGATCCACCGTGCCATCTTGCGCAGGTCGGAGACGACAAGCGTTGATGTCGATGAGGACAACTGCGGCTGATCGCCGGCCGAAAGTGTCCCAGCGGCCTTCAGCTCCAGCAGGTCACTCGTCAACTTGATGTCGAATGTCCGGCCGATTGTGCCTTTCCCGTCGTTCTTCTTTTCCTGAAGCTCGGGCTCGATTCCCATCACGATGTCGAAGTTGACGCCCCTCTTGCGGAAGGCGAAAGAACCTACGACACGCACCTGCTTGGGGTCGAGTTTCGTCACCTCCAGCGTCACATCTGTCAGGAAAGCCCGCTCGTCTTCGCCGCGCCCCAGTTGGACAATTGCGTTGCGCAACTCCAATTGCGAGAAGGACGCGTTCAAAAGGGCGGCCAGAACGGGTGCAAGAGCGTCAACGTCCTTTTTCGCACCCGTCGATTGTGTCGGGACGAGTGAGAGCATCGCATCGTCGAGCACCAGCTTCGCCTTACCGGCCGACAGCAGCGCCACCATTTCCGCACCGGTAAGTGGCTTGGCGGGGTCCGAACCGGATACCGAGAGCCTGCCCGTCTCGATCATGACGTTCGGCATCAAAGGCAGCGCCAGCGGTGAAGTCAGTGTGAAGCTGTCGCGGGTCGCCGCGATGACCGCGTTCGACGCAAGCGACATGTCATTGAACGTTGAACGGTAGAAGACGACCGGTGCCGTAAGCCCAGCACCCGCAATGACGGCGAAGGCCGCGATGGCGAGTTTGCGGTAACGCATTTCGTGGACTTGGCGGGTCATGAGCCTTGCTGGAAACAAGCCAAACACATCATACCGGGCCCCGCCTTGCCGTCGGTCGAGCGAATGCCCAGAGCGCGCCGGGCGAGGCAAACGTGTGACCGAATTGCATGCCATCCTTATTAGTGGCGGGCCGAGAGGCTGGCAAGCGACAAAGACCATGTTGAACACGGTCCGCCACGCACCGTTTCCAACCGCGTCTCGCGGCCTTTTGATGGCCATCGAATGAATATGCTCAAGGCACATGCGATGCGCGGCAATTCCGTGCGCCCACCAATGTCGGGAGCGGTTCCGGCTCCGAATCGAGCAGCAGCAAAAAACTGTGCAGATCTTCTCGGGCGTGTATCGAGCGGGCCGGTGCGACACGCCGCCCTATCCTCTGCGAAGCTTCGTAAGCTCAGCGCGGCGCGCGCCTCAGCGGCGCCCTGGCAGCTTGTTCAGCATAAAGATCAGGAGGCCGAACGTGACCACCAGTACCGCGATGAAGCCGCCGAGAGCGATCAGCGCCAGCGGGTCCGTTCCGAGAATGAGGGCTTTGAGGTCCATCGTCGCCTCCATGAACCGCGCTCATCACGCGGCATTGCAAAATAGGCGCCGCGTCGATTTCACTCCGTGGCAACGCTGATGCGCCGGGAGTTGGAATTATCGACGGTTCATGCCTGTCCGGCATTGCTGGGTATCAAAGGATAGGCTGACGCTGGTCAATTTTCGGGCGAGCTGGGTCGTGAGCCAGCGCGTCCTCCAGCCACTGCCTTGTGCAGGAGCAGGACCGGCACGAGACCGGAGACGACGATTGCCAGCGAGCCGAAAGCAGCTTCCTCGAACTGCTCAAGTGCCGCGAACGAGTAGACGTGCGTGGCAAGCGTCTCGAAGTTGAAGGGCCTTAAAAGAAGCGTCGCCGGCAGTTCCTTCATGCTGTCGACGAACACGAGCAGCGCGGCTGCACCAAGTGCCGGCAACAACAGCGGCAGGTGAACCCGGCGCAATGCCGAAAACGATGTCTCACCAAGTGCACGCGCTGCGGCATCGAGGTTTGGGGAGATGCGTTCCAAGCCCGATTCGATCGAACCGAGGGCGACTGCCAGGAAACGCACGGCATAGGCTATGACCAGCGCGAGAATAGATCCGGAGATGAGAAGCCCCGTCGATATCCCCAAGGTCGCACGCAAGAACGCGTCCACGGTGTTGTCGAACGCCGCCAGCGGAATGAGAAGTCCGAGCGCCAGAACCGTACCCGGGATGGCGTAGCCGAGCCCCGACGCGCGGGCAACGAAGTTGGTGAAACGATTGGGATCGATGCGTCGGGCATACCCGATCACCAGCGCCAGGAGCACGGCAACAGCGGCACTGATGGAGGCAAGCATGAGCGAATTGGAAGCCGCCGTGAAGAAGCCGCTCTCCAGACCGGCATCGGCATAGAGCACGGCATTGCGCACCAGTTGCAGGAACGGCAGCAGAAAGCCGATAATGAACGGAAGCGTGGCGACGATCCCGGCCACGACTCCCTGCCAGCCCGTCAAGTCCTGGAACGGGATCGAGCGGTAGCGCCCCGTTGTGTGATGCACCTTCGCACCGCCACGGGCCCAGCGTTCGAGGGTGAACATGACGACGATCAACCCCAGCATGACGGTCGCGATCTGCGCGGCGCCGCCCAGGTTCGAACGCTGCAGCCACGTTGCATAGATGCTCTGCGACAATGTCTGCACGCCAAGGTATTGCACGGCGCCGAGGTCGTTGAGGCATTCCATGAGAACGAGTGAGAGCCCGGCGGCAAGCGCCGGACGTGCAAGCGGCAATGCCACGGCCCAAAGTGTTGCCAGTGGTGTGCGTCCAAGCGTACGCGCGACCTCCAGGGCACAAACCGATTGCTGTACGAAGCTGGCGCGCGCCGTGAGGTAAACGTAGGGGTAAAGCACCGAAGCCATCACGAATATGGCGCCGTACAGCGAGCGGATTTCGGGAAACCAGTAGTCGCGGGCGCTATGCCAGCCGAACACTGCGCGTAGCCCACTTTGTATCGGCCCTGAGTAATCCAGCAGCTCGACGTAACAGTAGGCGACGATATAGGTCGGCATCGCGAGCGGTATGACGAGCAATCGGTCGGCAAGCCCGCGGCCGGGGAAACGATACATGGTGATGAGCCAGGCCGCGCCGGTGCCCGTGACCAGGGTGAGGAAGCCTGCTCCAGCCATCAGGATCAGCGTCTGCAAGAGCGAAGAGGGCAGCACCGTTCGCAACAGATGCGGCCAGATATTTTCTTTTGGCGAGAATGCGAGCCATAGCGTCGTGACGATCGGCAGGGCCATCAGCAGAAGAATTGCTGTGATCGAGATAAGCCATGCGACACTTTGCGGACGTTGCGCATACCACGCCCCAACATGCGCGACCCATCGGCCAGGCGAGATGATCCTGCCAGCCTCTCCCGCTGTTCTATGATTTGGTCCTGCGCTCATCGGCTGGGCAGCGTCGCAGGAATCGGGGTGAGGAGCAGCAGGGCGCTTCTGCGGATGACATTCATCAAGACGTTCCTGTGGGCCTCATAGCGATCCTGCCTGTGGCAGAGCATGTCTCTTGGGGCCGTACACTAGAGCCTGATCGGCTGAGATGAAAGCAGTCGTGCTTCCGTCGAAGCCGTGATTGAGGTTCCACATCTAGAGCCTGATGGCCTGAGAAGGAAGCGGTTGAACTTTCGTCTCAATCGTAAATAGGCTCGTCGTTCACGGAATTGGTGCTGGCCGAATTTGCCAGTGTCATGCTGCCAGGAGCCGGACGGGTTCAGTGCATTGCAGTGCCGATCCAGGGGCCGCTCTCGGCGCACATATGCCGTGCCGACAGGCAGCGCAACCCACTTTTCGAAACGTATCAGATTGGCACTTGCCGGCTTGAAGGAAAGGTAAGTGTCGCCAAGGTGCCGCCCCCGTCCCGAGCTGTGATCGTGAGACTCGCGCCATTGGCGCTGGCCAGTGCCTGCGCCAATGGCAAACCGATGCCCAAGCCGCCGCCGGGACGTTGCTGCGGTATGCTTGGCGTTTCGGCTGCGTCGCTCGTGGTGGCAATGTGCGCCATCGCCTCGGCGCTGATGCCGGGACCGGTATCGCTCACGCTCAATGTCAATTGCCCCGTCTCGTCGATCCGCGTCGTGAGCTGCACCTTGCCGCCCCGTGGCGTGAATTTCAGCGCGTTGGTGAGAAGGTTGAGCAGGATCTGGCGTATCGAGGTCGCATCAGCCACGACGAGCGGCAGGCGAGAAGCAAGATCGCTCGTCAGTGCCAACCCGGCCTCCCGCGCCATCGCTTCCAGACCCGAAAGCAGACCTGCCGCAAGAGTGTTGAGGTCGAGATCTGTGAACGACAGTTCTCTATCGCCGGCCTCTCCGACCTCCTTGCGTGGTTGTCCCAGCATACGCTCGATCACGGCCAGCGCATGGCGGGCGCTCTCGTAGATGTCTTGGGCGTAACGCAGGTAACGGTCATCCCCGATGGCTCCCAGACGCTGATCTTTCATGACTTCGGCGGCGGAGACGATCGCGCTGAGCGGTGTCTTCAACTCGTGTGCCACGCGTCGCGCGCGCGTCGGTCTCCCGCTCCCGCTCCCGCCACGCTCTGCTTCATCCCCGGCTTGCACAGGCGGCCCGTCGGTGACCGGTTTGTGCGGCGGCCTACCCGATTGCGCCGACGCCACCGGCAGGTCTGCTGCGGGCGTCTGTGGCTTACTCTTCGCGGGCACTCGCTCCGTGCCGGGCTCGGCACGGCGCACGTCTTTCGAAGGGGTATGCTTTGCAGCGGCTATCGATCCGGGAGCGGCGCTCGAAGCCGGTCTGGCGGCCGGGCTGGATCGTGCCGCAGGCGCGGCGCTCGTCGTGTCACGTAGGCGGTGTTCCGTCGCGCCGACCGGCCGTGCCTCCGCCGACTTGCGGGCAGCGCTGTCGGTACCTTTTGAAGCGGCGCGCCGCCCCGCCAGGATTTGCCGTGCGATGGCCTTCAGCGTCTCGTCGTCGCTGCGGGCCGGCTGCGGTGGTGGCGTCGGCGGTGGCATGGCGGACACGGCAGAGGGATGCGGACGTGGACCTGGTCTGTCGCGCCCACCGCCGGCCAGCGCCGAAGAGGGCGCCGATGGGTTTCTGCGGTCCTGCGCGCCTGCGTGTGTTGCTGCCGCCGGCGATGCAGTGACCGCGCGCGACGCATCGGTTCCAAGTGGATCGGTTGGCGTTGCGGCGGTACCTGCGGGCCGGGCGCTCGGTGGTGCTGCGTGCTCGGTGCCAGCCTCATTTTGTGGAGGTTGCCCGCTCCCTGCCACGGAATTTTCGGGCGCGAGGTCTTGCACAGCCGGTCGCTCCATCGCTGCAGCGGTTTCAGATGCAACCTCGACCAGAACCAGCCGCTGATCGCCTTCGTTCGCAACCATCTCGACGTGGCAATGAAGCCTCGCAATCCCATTGGTTGTCCAGAATACGAGCGGCGTGGTCGGCTCCCGCCCCCGCGCGCCCCGATTGATGGTGCGCCGCAGGTCCATGATTGCGGGCATCGCGCTGTCGAGCGGGACGGGCCGGTTCAGTTTCTCTTCAAGACCGAGGAGGAGCGCCCCCGCGGGATTGGCGGCGATCAGGCTTGCATCGCCGGGTGCGATGACAAACGCTGGCCCCCGCGCAGAAGCAAGCCAGCCGTCGACTTTGTCAGTCGACCGCGGCACACCCTGCCCGGAATCCTGTCGCCGTTTGTCCATCGGCAAGAAACCTCTCGCGTCGAGAACCTGTTAGCCCCGCATCTTCGCGGCGTCTATGAACCTTATCACACGTTCCGCCTGGGGATGCCGCACCTTGCTCGTCAGGTTGACGGGTGCCGTGCGCAGCGGAACGGCAGTATACTTGGCCGGATTTGGGGATACCGCCATTACGCCGGGTGACCCGGCACGCAATCCACGTGGAATCAACAAGGCAGTCAGGGGTACGGCATGGACAGGTCCGCCGATGATGAAATTCCCGAAAATCTGCGCCAGATGGCTGAGGAGAACGTCGGCCAGGCGCGCGAGGCGTGTGAGCAGTTCATGGGGCTGGCGCGGCACACCCGGGAGCGGTTGACGCGCTCACAAGGCGAGATGGCTGCTTCGGCCCTTGAGGTCCAGGCGGCAGCTTTTAACTTTGCTGAGCAAAACATCGCCAACAGCTTCGATTTTGCGGCCCGATTGGCGCGCGCCCGTAATCTCGACGAATATTTCCAGGTTCAGACGGAATACGCCAGATCGCAGCTCGAATCGGTAAACTGCCAGACCCAGGAACTGGGCGTCATGTTGGCCGAAGCGGCAGAGCGCACCGCGAAAGCCGGCGAATGACCGCCTTGCTGCTTTCGGCACCGCCTCGGGAGCATGCCCGTCGCGATGTCCGGCCCATCCAGCGAACGTGTTTTGGGCAAAAAGATGCGACTGAATGCTTGGCTTGCCGTGGGCATCTGCCTATTTTCACTTGACGCGGTGCGCCGCTTCCGGCTTTACACACGGCTTGCCGTCGGCCACGCGCCATGGCCATGCGCGCCGATCTCGCGTCGCACCGATTGCCGCCTTAGCTCAGATGGTTAGAGCGCTAGATTGTGGATCTAGAGGTCTCCCGTTCGATCCGGGAAGGCGGTACCACCCATCTCCTGGCTCGCCAACGTGTCCGCAAAACCCGAAGCTGTTCACGGGCGTGCTACCACGCGAACGGGGGCAGGCGCTTGGGTGCGAGTTCGTTCTTTAAGGTCACGTAGTTCGGAAGGCCGTTCTCATATGGCGGATAGTCCTCACCTTGGATGAGTGGCGAAAGGTAGCGGCGACACTCCGGGGTAATGCCAAATCCGTCGGCAGAAATGAAATCTCGCGGCAATCGCCTCTCCACATTTGCAACCTGAGCGAGCGGGACCTTTCCGATCTCCCAGGCATAGGGGTTTGATGAAGTGCGCACGATTGACGCCATGACAGCGTTTTCGCCGGCGATTGCCATGTCGACTGCAGCCTTGCCAACGGCATATGCCTGTAGGACGTCGGTTCCCGAAACAAGGTGGCGTGCTGCACGCTGGAGATAGTCGGCCACGGCCCAACGGCACTTGTGGCGCAGTTGCGATCCGACCAGTCCGGCAATCACGGGCGCTACGCCACCAAGCTGTGTGTGCCCGAACGGATCGCGGACTCTTTGATCGGCGATGAAGCGACCATCGGCGGCCTGAATTCCTTCCGAGACGACAATGACGCAATAGCCGTATCGCGCGACCATATCGGCCACCTTGGCCATGACGGGATCGACTTCGAATGTTATTTCGGGCACCAGGATCACGATGGGAAGATCGGAATTTTCGTCGGTCGCCAACGCGCCGGCTGCTGCAATCCAACCGGTATGGCGCCCCATGACCTCGAAGACGAAAACTCTTGTGGAGGTACGCGCCATGGCGCGTACATCGAAGGCCGTTTCTCTTGTTGAGACTGCAACATACTTGGCGACCGAGCCGAATCCGGGGCAAGTGTCGGTGAACGGTAGATCGTTGTCGATCGTCTTGGGAATATGTATCGCTTTTATAGGGTGGCCGAACTTCTCGAAGAATTTCGATATCTTGAGGCATGTATCGGCCGAATCTCCTCCACCATTGTAGAAGAAATAACCGATGTCATGCGCTTCAAAGACCTCCATCAGCCGTTGGAACTCTCGGTTGTCGACGTCAGGGTCTTTGAGCTTGTAGCGACATGAGCCGAAGGCACCCGCAGGTGTATGGCGCAGCGCGGCAATCGCCGCGCCGCTCTCTGCAGACGTGTCGAGCAGATCTTCAGTCAAAGCCCCGAGAATGCCGTCACGCCCAGCGTAGAGTTTGCCGATCTTGTCGCTGTGTCTCCGCGCCGCCGCGATAACGCCGCACGCTGAGACATTGATGACTGCGGTCACGCCGCCAGACTGTGCATAAAATGCGTTCTTCACGGTTACGGAACCGATAGCTCAAGTGAATGTTCCATTTGGCCTTGCTGCCGCGCGCTGTGATCGCGCGGCGCTCGCGCTAGTGGCAAGTGCTGCGACAGCGTTCGACATGGCGTTCGTGTTTTCCGAGATTCAGATCGCCAGTACGATGTGCCAATTTTAACACCCGCACACGTAACGTCATTTTTCTCTAGCTGGATCAGCGTCGATGGCAATGGCCGGAGGCGTCGGTCGACGAAGAAAATAAGCGGCACCATGAGCTTGCGGCCGATATCCGATAGACCGGATTTGCAATGTGTGCGAATTTTTATGGTGGAGCGGCTGTGTTTGTACGCCACCGCCCTAGCCTACGCCGATGGATGATTTGGACCTCGCTAGCCAATCCAGATCCTCCGAGTTTTTCCTCTGCGGAACGGTTCGGGCTCGTAACGTGCAGTACTTTGTCGACTTGCTCAAAACCAAGTCATCCTGCAATTGTTCTGCTTTGTCCGTTACTCCTAATGGCTTTGGCCTCAATGAGGAACGCCGCCCTTTAGGGTGGCGTTTCTCTATTGCGCGCCGCCGATCGGCTGAGTGGCGCGCAGTCGTGCTTGCCAAAGCCGTTATTGAGTCTCTCAGACAAAGAGATAAAACAGGCCCAAAGCTAGACGTATCAAGACCTGGCCCGTTCCCGCGCTGCTCTCCGCCACCCCGGCTCCTAACCCAGGCGCTTTCTCCGCCCGTGAGCGCGAACTCGGATATAAGTCGTTGATTCTTCATTTGTAATCATGGTGCTGCAAGAGAGGATTGAACTCTCGACCTCTCCCTTACCAAGGGAGTGCTCTACCACTGAGCTACTGCAGCAAATCAAGCTGTGCCCATGACTGCATTGCTGATCGGCGTCAGCCTGTCATAGGCAACAAAACCCCTGCTCCGGAGCCCGAGGCTGCCAAAGCGGGCGCACACTGCCACAACCCCTTGGCCCGGGCAAGGCGCATCCGCATTTGAGCGCAACGTGTGCACTGTTTGCTTTGCGGCGAATGGTGGTCGAAGCGGTGCCGTTTCTCGCCGAAAGGTCTGGCGCCGGGCCGGCACCTTCATGTTAAGAGAATCGGGAAGCTTACAATAAGCACGTGTGCGTCATATATGGCGGAGCATTTGCATGCTAACCCCGCCACTTGGCAAGGGTCTGGCTGGCTGGTCACGCGCATCATAGACACCTTGAAGCACTAGCCGCATGCCGGCGAAAGACGGAGCGACAACAGTCATGGAGGATGGCAAGGAGCCCAAAGGTGCGCGCCAGACGCGGACCGAACGTCTGGAAGCCCAGTTGCGCGCCAACCTCAAGCGGCGCAAAGAGCAGGCCCGCTCGCGCGCACGCGGGCCTGTCCCGCCTAACGGTGACGATGCCAGTGACAACGGGCAGGGGTCGGCTGGTCCGGGTGAGTGCGGCGGGGAATGAACAGGGCTGGTTTGGCAAATAGCTGGTGCCGAACCGTAACAGTCGCAGCGTTCCAATTGAACAACGCCGGGCAGCACGTGCAAAGCCCGGTCATCGCGAAATCGGGGCAGCAGAACGGAATATGGATCGGATCAGGATTGTAGGGGGAAACCGGCTCGAGGGCACGATTCCCATCTCGGGCGCCAAGAATGCGGCGCTACCGCTCATGATTGCCAGCCTGCTGACGGCGGATCGGCTGACGCTGAAAAACGTGCCCAATCTCGCCGATGTGAATCTGCTGGCCCGCATATTGCGAAACCACGGGGTAGACCTCGCCGTGGACGGCAAGCGCCCGGGCCTTTCCCCGCATTTGGGAGAAACCTTCCACCTCACGGCGCGCGACATTGTCGACACGACGGCTCCTTATGAGATGGTAAGCCGGATGCGCGCGAGCTTCTGGGTTCTGGGCCCACTGCTCGCCCGCATGGGCGAGGCGCGTGTTTCCCTTCCTGGCGGTTGCGCGATCGGCACGCGCCCGGTCGATCTGCATCTTGAGGGTCTGAAATCGCTCGGTGCCCAAATCGACATCGATGGCGGCTACGTGATCGCCAAGGCGCCCAAGGGCTTGCACGGCGGCCGTATCATTTTCCCGAAGGTGTCCGTAGGTGCCACGCACAACGTCCTGCTAGCCGCATCCCTCGCCAAGGGCGAGACGGTGATTGAAAACGCCGCGCGCGAGCCCGAGGTCGGCGATGTCGCCGAATGCCTCGTGAAGATGGGCTGCCGCATTGAGGGAATCGGCACCTCGACGCTGCGTATCCAGGGTCGCGATCGCCTGGAAGGCGCAGTCCACACGGTGCTTCCGGACCGCATCGAGACCGGCACGTTCGCCTACGCCGTGGCGGCCACAGGTGGCGACCTTGCCCTTGAAGGTACCCGCATGGAGTTGCTGGAAACCGCGCTCGACGTGCTCAATACCGTGGGTGCGACGGTGATTCCGACCGAAACTGGCATTCGCATCACCCGCAACGGGTCGGGAATCGACCCGGTCTCTATCGAGACGCAGCCCTTCCCCGGTTTCCCGACCGACCTTCAGGCGCAGCTGATGGCGCTGGTCACCACTGCGCGCGGCACCAGCGTCATCCGCGAGACGATCTTCGAGAACCGCTTCATGCACGTGCAGGAGCTGGCCCGCCTTGGCGCCGACATCAAGCTTCACGGTGACACGGCAACCATAAAGGGCGTGCAAAAGCTGCGCGGCGCACCGGTCATGGCGACCGATCTGCGCGCATCGGTCTCGCTCGTCATCGCCGGACTCGTGGCCGAGGGTGAAACGATGATCAACCGAGTCTATCACCTCGATCGCGGCTTCGAGCGCCTGGAGGAGAAGTTGACGCGCTGCGGCGCCATGATCGAGCGCATCAGTGCCGGGTAACGCTTGAGCGTCCGGGATTGAGCCACCTGCAGTTGCAGCGCAGACGTTGGTCGTGCTGAACGCAGGCCTACCCGATCCTGCGGCTCTTCGGCGCAATCTATCATCAGACGACCTGATTGCCGGGATCAACGGCCGCCGTTGGTTGCGCCGCCAGGGCCAGGCGGGTATCACTCGCCCCAGCCCGCAGCGCCCCAGCCCGGCGGCGGGTCCGCCTTTGTCGTACTCCAACCGGTCCGCGCCAACCACACGGCCTGTCCATGATTCCACTCAAGCTGATTGCGCTCGACGCCGAGGATCTGGCCGTGATCTCAGCGCACGTCCAGGATGCGGTCGTGCGCGTTGGCGACATGGCCTATCTGCCAGGCGAGAAGCGCTTCGCGGCACTGATCAATCGCTTCGACTGGGTGGGTGTGGTAATCGCCGCCGAGACCGGTCGCAAACCCGAATGTGAGCGCCGCCGCGCCGGACTGCGTTTCGAGCGTGTCATGCGGGCCCGGATTTCGGGCATTTCGCTCAGCCAGAAGAACACCTTCCTCTCCTTGCTGTCAGTCACGTTCGAGGCTGCCGGTGAGGATGATCCCGCAGGCCGGGTCCGGATCGATTTTGCCGGTGGTGGCGCGATCGAGCTGACCGTCGAGTGCATCGAGGCGGAGTTGAAGGACCTGGGCGCCGCTTGGCGGGCCCGACGCGTTCCCGACCATGGCGAACAAGGCGGAAGCGGATAAAGGAGAACGCAGCGCCCCGACCGTTGCGTTGCGGCTCGGCGTAATGACTTGGCCTGGGGATGTGAAAGGCGAATGGCCGGCGGCCGGTGCGGTTTCGATAATCACAGCCGCAAGGTTTTCGGGTCTGCCGGGCATAGCCATCAGGCAGCCCGGAAAGTTGGATGCAGATTGAGACGTTGAGGAGCGGCCGAGCAGGCCGGAAAACGAGATGCCCAAGCGCTTGATCACCTCGGACCCCGGTTTCGAGGAGGGCTTCAAGGCCTTTCTCGCCGAAAAGCGCGAGGTGTCGGCCGATGTTGATGCAGTCGTGCGCGAAATCGTCGATACGGTTCGCCGCGACGGGGACCGCGCGCTCATCGCCTATTCACAGAAGTTCGATTCTGTCGACCTCGACAAGGTCGGCCTGCGCGTCACAGAAGCTGAGATCAAGGCCGCACGCCAGAGCTGCAGCAGCGAGACACTCGACGCGCTCGAGCTTGCGCGCGAACGCATTGCCGAGCACCACGCCCGCCAGCTCCCCGGCGACGACCGCTACACGGATGCCGCCGGTGTCGAGCTCGGACATCGCTGGATGGCCGTGGAATCGGCGGGTCTCTACGTTCCCGGTGGCCTTGCGTCCTATCCGAGCTCCGTGCTGATGAATGCGGTTCCTGCCCACGTCGCGGGCGTGCCGCGTATCGTCATGGTGGTGCCGGCGCCGCGCGGCGAGCTCAATCCGCTCGTGTTGGCGGCGGCCGAAATTGCCGGTGTCAGTGAGATCTACCGCGTCGGCGGCGCGCACGCGGTTGCAGCGCTCGCTTATGGCACGCAGACGATCGCGCCTGTCGTCAAGATCGTCGGCCCCGGCAACGCCTATGTCGCGGCCGCAAAGCGCCAGGTGTTCGGCACCGTCGGTATAGATTCGATCGCCGGCCCCTCCGAGGTGCTTGTTATCGCGGACAAGGACAACGATCCCGACTGGATCGCTGCCGATCTCCTTGCACAGGCCGAGCATGATACGGCGGCGCAATCGGTCCTCATGACCGATGATGCCGATTTCGCCACGGCCGTCGAGCGGGCGGTGGAGCGCCAGCTGAAGACGTTGAGCCGCAGCGAGATCGCCGCCGAGAGCTGGAATGTGTTTGGCGCGACGATCCTTCTGCGCTCTCTCGATGAGGCGCCGGCGCTGGCCGACCGCTTTGCCGCCGAGCATCTGGAGATCGCCACGTCCGACGCAGAAGCGCTGGCAGCCAGAGTGCGCAACGCCGGTGCGATCTTCATCGGCCGATATACGCCGGAGGTGATCGGCGACTATGTGGCGGGATCGAACCACGTTCTGCCGACCGCGCGCAGCGCACGCTTCTCCTCCGGCCTTGGCGTGCTCGACTTCATGAAGCGCACCTCGATTTTGAAGCTCGACGCCGCTTCGCTCGATCGGCTCGCGCCCGCGGCGATGGCGCTGGCACGCGCGGAGGGACTTGAGGCGCATCGCCGGTCTGTCGAGATCCGGCTTGAAAGAAGCAGTGCGGGGAAGTGAGATGCAGGAGCAAGGGGCAATGGAGCAGCCGAGTCGCGCGCGACTCTACGCCATCGACATCGACGAAAAGTCGATCGCCCGCAACAACCCCAACATCGAGCACGAGCGCGAGGTTGCCATCTTCGATCTGCTTGACGGCAACTCTTTCACGGTGACCGGCCGCGAGGATGGTCCCTATCGGCTGCGACTGTCGATCGTCGACCAGAAACTCCAGTTTGCGGTCGGCACCGAGGTGGAAGAAACCATCGTCACGCACTTCCTCTCGCTGACGCCGTTCAAGCGCATCATCAAGGACTACTTCATGGTGTGCGACAGCTACTACGAGGCGATCCGAACCGCGCCTCCGTCCAAGATCCAGGCGATTGACATGGGCCGCCGTGGTCTTCACGACGAGGGGTCCCGAACGCTGCAGGAACGCCTTCAGGGCAAGATCGATGTCGACTTCGACACCGCGCGCCGCCTGTTCACGCTGATCTGTGCTCTTCACTGGAAGGGATAAGGCGGCACGATGGCGGGCGATCTGCCAGGCGCGGTATTGTTCGCCTGCTCCATGAATGCTGTGCGTTCGCCGATGGCAGCTGCGATGCTGCGCCATCTGGCCGGCAAACGCATCTATGTGGAGTCGGCTGGCGTCCGGGCGGGTGATACCGATGGGTTTGCCGCCGCCGTGATGAGCGAGATCGGCATCGACATGTCCGCTCACAGGCCGCGCACGCTTGCTGAGCTCAACGACTCCAGCTTCGATCTCATCGTGACGCTATCGCCGGAAGCACATCACCAAGCACTTGAGCTGACCCGAACCATGGCCGTAGACGTCGAGTACTGGCCGACCATCGACGCGACGGTTCATCTTGGCCATGGCAACCGCGAGCAGATGCTGCAGTACTATCGCGGCGTGCGCGACAGTTTGTTCGAGAAAATCAGGCAGCGCTTCGGCTTCGAGGGTGGCCCAAGCGTCTGATGGCTGGCTGGGCTCAGGCCGCCTTCAGGCCCGTCACGAAGAATGTCTCCTGCATTCCAACGCCCTTGATCTCGATCGCGCCGCGCGTCTCGAATGTGAATGCGTGCTCCAATCTCTGGCGGCACGCCGGGCAGATGAGGATGCGCCCGGGCACGCTGCGGCTTTCGAGACGGCTGGCGAGATTGACCGTGTCACCCCACACGTCATAGCTGAACTTCTGCGTGCCGATTACGCCGGCCATCACAGGCCCCGACGCGATACCGATGCGAATTGCGATGTCGATTCCGGTCTCCTTGCGCAGTCGCTCGATGAAGGCGAGCATGTCGAGGCCCAGCCGCGTCACGCGTTCGGTATGATCGGCGACCGGCTCCGGTATTCCTGCAGCAGCCATATAGGCATCGCCGATCGTCTTGATCTTCTCGACGCCATGCTTGGCTGCCAGGGCATCGAACTCCCGCACGATTGTGTTGAGAAGATCGACCACCTTCGCCGCTCCGAGCGAACGCGCCAGCGGCACGAACCCCGATATATCCGAGAATAGGATCGAGGCATTCTCGAACGTATCTGCGATCAGTGTGTCGGGTTTGGATTTGAGCCGTTCGACGATCTTTTCGGGTAGGATGTTGCGCAGCAGCCGATCCGTCTCTCCCTTCGCATTCTCCACCAGCCTGAACGCGTACCATACCGTCACGGCAATGAGCCCGAACGCCGTGATCGCACTTTGCGTATAAAGATCGTTGAGGATGCGCGGGTTGGGTGGGATATGAGCCGCGGCCTGCGGGTATGAGAACCAGACATACAGATGCAGCGCGAGACCGGTGACGACGACTGATACGGCCAAGCGTACGCGTTCCAGTCCGAACACGAAGAACGGCGCGGCGGCACCGACGACGAAGAGCAGCGCGGTCCCTCCGTCACGCCCGAGATAGGAGGCGATACCGGTCAGTGCGACATACTCTGTAACGACGATCAGCAGCCCGCCTGCGATCTCGCTGAAGCGATGCGCGATTGGCACGAACGCGACGACCGCCGCGATCGCGATGTTGATCATCACCAAAGGCCGATATTCCGCTCCCTCGGTCAGTCCATATTGAAGCGCAAAGATCATCGTCGTCAGGATGATCAGGTAGACGAACACGTTGAGGATCATCAAGCGCCGCTTGATGTCGCGCCGATACCCCGACGTGCCCGCTTCCGCCAGCCGGCCGAACCCGGTCAGGAGCCCCGAGATCCCCGGAAGCCGTGCAAGGCGGCTGAGCAAGCTCGTGAAGGTCTGCCAGAAGCGTTGCATGTCGTGTCTGCTCGATCCTCGCTGCCCTTGCTGCGCGTCTGCGGCTGCAGCAGGGGCGCTTTCGCGCATCGCGCTACTCAAGGCCGGCCACGGTGGAGAGCTCCTCGATATCGCAGGTGAACTGGCTGCCCTTTCGCGCAATTGCGCCGCTGGATTCCAGCATCGAAAGTGCCGTGTTGACCTTTGGCCGGCTGGCGCCGATCAGCATGGCAAGCTCCCCCTGTGACATGCCCAGGTCCACTGTTACGCTTCCTTCCACCGCATCGGGATCCTTCTGCCGCGCGGCGGCCAGGAAGAAACGCGCGAGCCGCACCTCGATTGGGCAGAGCGCGATGGCTTCGAGCTGCTGATCCGCATCGCGAATGCGCCGGCAAAGGAACCGTGTCACGGCGTCGATGAGATGCGGTCGCGTCTCGGCCAGCCGCATGAAGGCGCCGCGCCCCAGGCTCAAGGCTTCCGTCTTGACTACGGCGGTCGCGTCCGCCGAACGCGGTCCCTCGTCCAGCATCGCGATTTCGCCGAAGACCGATCCGGTCTCCGCGTGTGCGAATGAGAGTTCCCGGCCTTCTGCGGTGAGAACGGAAAGCCGCACGCGGCCCTTTGTGACCAGATAAACCTCGCGGCCCTTGTCGCCGCGCGTGAAAATGACTTGCCCGGCATTGAAGTTGACGGGTCGCATCTCGGCCAGCAGCGCCCGCCGGTCGGCATCGTCCAGCGGCTCGAACATCGCCGCATTCTCGATCAGCTCGAGATGCTTTTCGTTGATGGCCATAGAGGCCCTCCGCTCGAACGCACAGCTCGGAAAACCGTTCGATTTAGCCTGACCCGGCCCCTGGCTGGCAATCTCTTTGTGCAGGCTTGCTTTTCATAGCGGCGCTTTGCATTCTCCGCGGCACCGGGCAGGCCATGAGCCCGGTCCTCCGGTAAGGGGGTTGTCTGCCCGGTAAGGGGTTGTCTGCTTTTGGATTGCTAACGTCGCATATCATCTGGCAGAAGCACGGCCCGCGCCTGCATCGGTGGTTCGCTGGATGACACGGAGTCTTCATGACCTTGCCCAAGACCGCGCTGCTCAACGTATTGCGCCGGATCGATGGCCCCCGGCGCGAGACGCTGCGCCAGGAGCGCGCACGTGAGCGGGCCTCTGATCCCGAAGCACCGTTCGCCTCCAAGCTCGTGCTGGCGAGTGGCAGTCCACGGCGCTTGATGCTTCTCTCGCAAGTCGCCATCACGCCCGACGCGGTGCGGCCATCCTCCGTCGACGAGACCCCGCGCAAGGCTGAGATGCCGCGCGCTCTTGTCGCCCGGCTGGCGCGCGCCAAGGCCGAATCGGCTCGCGATCAGATCGCCAATGATCACGATTTAGCCCACGCGCATGTGCTGGCGGCCGACACCATAGTGGCGGTCGGCCGTCGCGTGCTGATGAAACCCCAGTACATCGAGGAGGCGGTTGCCGCGCTGCATCTGCTGTCTGGCCGGGCCCATCGCGTGCTGACCGCTATCTGCCTCATCGCCCCTGACGACCGCATGCGCACCAAGATCGTCGACACACGGGTGCGCTTCAAGCATCTTTCGCGTAACGAGATCGAGGCCTATATCGCTTCGCGTGAATGGCGCGGCAAGGCTGGTGGCTACGCGATCCAGGGGCTTGCCGGTGCCTTCGTCCAGAATATCAACGGCTCTTACACAAATGTCGTTGGACTGCCGTTGACTGAGGTGACGCAAATGATCGTCGCGGAGGGCTTCCCTGTACATTATGCGTGGGCCCGCTCCGCCGAGATCGAGCCCGAGTAGAGGTCCGACGCAGAGGCGACGGCCGAATGATGCGGGCCATGAACGGGAATTGGGAGATACGCCGACGTGGCAAAGACGGCACCGAAATGCCCCATCTGCGGTGAGCCGACCGCGCGTGATTTCCGCCCGTTCTGCTCTCGCCGCTGCGCTGACGTCGATCTGGCGCGCTGGCTGAATGGCGCCTACGCGATTCCCGTCACCGATTCCGATGCCGACGAGGATGGCGACACTGTTGGCGCAGAACTCGCAGCACGCGAGGCATACCAGCAAGACGATCGCTGAGCGGGTGGAGGTCGTTTCGCCGCCGCCCCGCCTCAAGCAGGGGTATAGAGCAGGCCACAACCGCCAGATCTGAGAACCGGCATCCGGACAAAATTTAGCTCTGTTTCAACCTCGCACCACGCCCGAGGCATATCGAAACGCTGCTTTTTTGCAGCGCCGCGAAGCAGTTAACCGTTTGTCAACCTTTCGCCACTGCTGCGTCTAGGTTCCACCATCCGAATCGCCCAGATTCAACCTATGAGAGAATCTGGCTCGACATATACAACTCGCAGGCCGGTGGCGCTCGCGCTGGGTTGCGTCTTGATTATCTCTGCAAGCTTCATCCCGGTGGCCGCCGCGCCCGATCATGGCCACATCGTCGGTTCGGCCTCGGTGATTGACGGCGATACCATCGACATTGCCGGCCAGCGCATTCGCCTTGAAGGCATTGACGCCCCCGAATCCGGCCAGACCTGCGCGCGACGTTTCTTCGGCACATGGCGTTGCGGCGCGGCTGCCACCAAGGCTCTGCGCAATCTGGTCGAGGGCCGCACCGTGACGTGCGAAAATCACGGCACGGACCGTTACGGTCGCATGCTCGGCGTCTGTTTCGTTGAGGGGATCGAGATAAATCGGCGCATGGTAACCCAGGGTGATGCCTGGGCCTTTGTGAAATACTCGACGTCGTATGTCGCAGAGGAGCAGGAGGCGCGCGCCCGCCGCCGCGGCATCTTCGCCACGCGGGACAACCAGCCGCCGTGGGAATACCGCAAGCGTCAATGGTCGACCGCCCAACAACACGCGCCTGCGGGCTGTGCCATCAAGGGGAACGTCACACGCAATGGCCGCATCTATCACATGCCCTGGAGCCCCTGGTACGACAGGGTGACAATCGAAGAGGCCCGTGGCGAACGCTGGTTCTGCTCAGAAAAAGAAGCGATGACAGCAGGTTGGCGCCCTGCGCAGGGTTCGTGATCTCGATCCGGCAGGAACCGCTCCGTACGTTCGCGCCGGGCTGATGATCGGGCCGGCCGGCTTTACACTTGGCCGGCCTTCGCGCGCCAGCTCGGTCCGTTTCCGATATTGCCTGCCACGCCCGGCGCCGCCATGCTCGACATTTGCTTGAGAAATAGGCATTCTCCGTGCGTTTTTTCCGCTCCCATCCGGATTCTGGAAACGGGGATAGATGTCCAAACGCAATGCAATGATGGCCAGCACGCTTCTGGCCGCAGCAGCCTGCGCCGCGATGGCGATCGTCTCATTCGCCGGAGCCGAGCCTGCTGTCGCGGGTAGCACATGGGAAGGCCTCAAGGCCGAAGTTGTCGGCGCCCGCTCTGTCCAGAGCGGCCTCGGGGTTGTCACCGTGACCGCGCCCGTTCGCCCTGAGGATCAGCGCGCCGTGCCGGTCGCAATCGATGCACGCTTTGCCGATGGACGCACAGTGAAGTCGGTCACGCTGGTGGTCGACGAGAACCCTATGCCCGTCGCCGCTGTCTTCAATATGGGTCCGAACCAGCGTCATGTGTCGTTGAAGACGGCCATCCGGCTCAACCAGCAGACGGAAATCCGTGCCATCGTCGAAGCGAGCGACGGCGCCCTTTATATGACGTCACGACTCGTCAAGTTCGCAGGTGGACAGGCGGCTTGCGCTGCGCCTCCGACAGGCAACCCTGAGGAGATCGCCGCCAATATGGGCAAGATGAGCCTCGTCGAGGCGCCCACCGAGGCCAACGCAACGCAGATAGCGCACGATATGCGCCTGCAGATCTCGCATCCAAATCACACTGGCATGGCGATGGATCAGCAGACTCTGCTCTATATCCCGCTGCGCATGATCACGGCGCTTGAGGTTCGCCAGGGAGACGTCAAGTTGTTCGACATGACGGGCTCCATCACAATTGCCGAAAACCCCTACTTCGAGTTTCCGGTATCGCTGGTGGGCGACCATCAACTCAAAGTCCTCCTCAGAGATAGCGACGGCACCGAGTGGTCTCGCACGATGCCGATCCGCGCCGGGTCCTGACGCACTGTCTCCCTCCGGTTCCCCTCGGTTTCGACGGCCTCTCGACCGTTACGCCGGGTATCGCCGCCATGCGTATCGCGAGGAATGGCCGTGCTTTGGGTTGCCCGGCCGAGGCACGGATGGACTTTGCCTCTTGAACGGCTCTGGGCCCTGAGATGAGCCTGACGCGACCCGCCGCGACCCTCGTTCGCCTACTGATCGGCATGCGCGCAAATCCCTGAGGGTACGTCCATTTCAACGGTTGCGCCGACGTGCCATCTGACTATAGTGCGCCGCTGTTCCCAGATCCGGAGGGGTGGCCGAGTGGTTGAAGGCGCACGCCTGGAACGCGTGTGTGCGGGAAACCGTACCGTGGGTTCGAATCCCACTCCCTCCGCCA